>R26__coassemble_39_pt1 | contig 85809 bp, 76 predicted proteins | sample R26__metabat2_high_PE_047 | metagenome-assembled genome bin R26
TTTTTCAAAGTAACTTCAGCTCTCAAACCGGAATTTACTTTGCAAATTGAAGAAAAAATCCGGCCCTTTGGCCTCTTTTTCCGGACAGGTCGTCTAATCAGTGTTGAAAGGAGGGAGCGCATTGGATCAGGATCAGCGCAGAGAATGGCTGAACAGCCTCGTCACCCGCTGGGAAAAACCGCTGCTTCGGCTCTGCTTTGCTTTTCTGTGTGATACCGCGCTGGCGGAAGACGCCGTACAGGAAACATTCTTTAAAGCCTGGAAGGGCGCCGACCGATTCCGCGCGGATTCGTCGGAAAAAACCTGGCTGACGCGCATAGCCGTCAACACCTGCAAGGATCTGCGGAAAAGCGCCTGGGTACGGAATACGGACCGGTCCGTTACCCCGGACCTGCTGCCGGAAGGATCCGTTCCCTTCGACGAACGGGACGACACCGTTACGCGTGCGGTGCTCAGTCTTCCGCCGAAGCTGAAGGATGTAACGCTCCTGCACTGGTACCAGGGCATGACGCTGGATGAGATCACCCGGGTGCTGAGGCTTCCCCGCTCAACCGTAAATTACCGATTGAAAAAAGCGAAAGCGATGCTGAAAGAACAACTGGAGGACTGGTATTATGAAGACGAATAAGGAGCCGCTCCGTTCCGTGATGGACAGGCGCCTTTCCTTCCTGGATGAGCTTCCCTCCTGCCGTGCCGCGTTGCACCGCCGCATCGCTCAGGAGGAAGCACCTGTTATGAAGAAAAAACTCTCTGTCGGTTTGGTCTTTGCTCTGGTTCTGGTCCTGCTCGCAGCGGCAGCACTGGCTGCCGGCCTGCTCCTCTCACCTCGGGTCTCCGCGGCCAGGACAGCCGATCTTGCCCTGAAGGAGCAGTTCGGCATCACCGAAGAAATGCAGACCTTCTTTACCCGCAATGAAGCCGGGCAGCCCGATGGCAGCGTCATCGTCACCTACGCCGGCACCGGAAGCCTGGAATATGTACTCGGCACCTACACTGCAGTGGTGAAAAACAACAAGGCGGAAATCACCTGGAGTCGCGAGGGGGAAGATACCTCCGGCGGCTACGAAGCCGACTGCTGGGGACTGGACCAGCTGAAGCAGATGATGGCGGACGGTGCAAAAGAAGACAAATCTTTCCTGGAAAAGGCTGAAAAGATCGCCGCAAAACATCTGTCCGCGGAACTCCCGCCGCTTCCCGAAGCGGAAGACGATTTCTTTGAAAAGAAGGAAGCCGCCAAGACCGCCGCGATGAACGCCCGCAAGCTTTCGGAGGAAGAAATGATCGCCATCGGCCGGGAATTTATCCTGACCAACTACAACCTGAACGAGGAGCAGATCGCCCGCATGGAGCTGTATACCAACTCCATCGGAGAACAGCAGCCCAACACCTGGTATGAAATGATCAATGACGCTCCCTGCTTCCAGGTGGAATACCTGCTCTACGAGGAGTATCCCCGGGAACTGATTGACGCCGGCGAACCCCGTCCCCGTACGGAAATGGACGGCTACTACAACGTGTTTGTGAATGTGGAAACAGGCGTTGTTGAAAGCTTCGAGTACAACTCCGCCCTCAACGGACTGGGATGATCCGGAATCACCCCATAAAGAGGGAGCTCACCCAATCGGTGAGCTCCTTTCTGTATCTGCCATGATCAGTCTATGCGTTCCTCCAGATCCCGGAAGCGTTCCAGTACGCTGTCGATCCCGTCTTCGGACAGAACGCCCCGCTTGAGATCCGCGGGCAGTTTTCCCGCGGCGTCCGCGTCAAAATCCGCCTTCCACTCCCGGCTAGTATAATACTTCTCCAGTTCTGTCAGTTCGTCCCGGACAGCGTCCCAGGCATCCAGGGCGTCTTCCATCTGTTTCACCGCGGCTTCCGCCCGGTCCAGGATCTGCTCATAATACGTAATCCTGTCCAGCCTTTTCATCTTTCTCCGCTCCTTATCCCGGGATGTTATTTTCTACAGTATAGCACAAAGCGCAGGGTTTTCGCCCTGCGCTTTGGATTTGTGTACGGTTATTTCCATTCCGGAACAGCCTTGTACAGCTCTTCCCGTCTGCTTTGATACGCTTCCATTTCTTCCCGGTCTTCCGGAAGATTCCAGCCCAGCAGAAGCTTTCCGTCCGGGTTTTCTGTTTCTCTTTCTTCCTTCTCGAAGGCGTAATACGCTTCCATCTCTGCAGAGGCGGCAGGAACCGGATCCCCCTTCTTCCAGAGCGTCACACAGTCATGTCCCGGCTTTCCCTGCCGGATTTCGGCCAGATCCTGTATATTGACGATTCCCTGCTGGGTTTCAATTGATGCGAAACGATATTTCCGGAAATTCACAGGATTCCGGTTGACGCTGCCCCACGTTTCTGCCGGAGCTACCGCATAATAGAGGTACAGCACATTTCCATCCGCCTCCCTGCGTTTTTCACAGCAGGTGGAGTCATATTTTATTCCCCTGATGCCGTAGTCCTCCACCGTCACGTCGATCCCTCCGTCCGCCAGGCAGACGAAATCCAGCGTGTACAGGCTGTTATCCACCGGTATTGAAGACCAGACCCACAGATAACCATATAAGGCTGCACCGCCGATCAGGATCGCCAGGCTGATCACTGCCGGAAGCACAATCTGCAGAATCCTGCGTCTGCGCTTCTTCCGGCGGGCTTTTTTCAACGCGTCCACAATTGTTTTCTGTTCTTTTTCATATTCAGCACGGGTTTCTCCGGGCATCTCCGCCTTCATTTCCTCATACTGCTTCCTGCATTTCCCGCAGGAATCCATATGTTCTTCCACCAGTGCCCGGCTTTCATCGCTGGCCACACGGTCCAGTACCAGGGGCATCAGGTCCCGGATCACATTGCAGTCATTCTTTTTCATGATGGTTCTCCTCCATGGCTTCACGCAGCATCTGCCTGGCCCGGTAATAGGTTACCCGGGACCAGGCTTCACTCTTTTTAAACAGCTCCGCAATTTGCGGATGGGACAGATCACAGAAGGTACGCAGGGTGAACACTTCACGGTAGGGTTCTTCCAGGCTATGCAGGTACCGGTGCGCAATCATGGCCCGGTCCTTCTGCGCAAGGTTCTCCGCGAAATCATCCGGCGCGGGAATCCCCTCCGGCAGCGGTTCCGTAAGTTTCCGACTGCGGAGCGAATCGTAATACAGGTGCTTCGCGATCCCGCACAGCCAGGTATAGACGCTGCTTCTTCCGTCGAAGCGGTCAATGTTTTTGACCGCGCGGTAGAAGGTCTCCTGCATCAGTTCCTCCGCCAGCTCCGGGCTGCCGCTCAGCCGCGTCAGGTAGGCCGTCACCGTGCCGCTGTATTGCTGATAAATCTCATCCAGGTCCGCCGTGGTGCTCACCTCCCTTCCGCAGTACTGAAAGCCGCTTTCATTCTGTTTGTCGCCGAACAGCGGTATCTGTTACAATATTTCTGAAAAAAAATCAATTCATCATATCACATTATCCCGCCGTACAGCAGCTCCTGACTGCGTTTTCCGCAGATTTTCGTTCCCGTTTCTGACCGGTCTGCCGTTTTCTTCAAGGTTTTTTTAAGTTTCCCGTGCAGAATAGGAGGCGCCGGGAACGGGATCCCGGCCTGAAATGATTGTATACAGGAGGTTTACCCATGAAGAAACTGTTATCTGTTTTATTGATACTGTCCATGCTGCTTTCCGCCTGCTCCGCCTTTGCGGAAAACTCCGGCAGCACGCCTCCCGGCGAACCCCCGGAAGGATTCAGCAGCGGCAATCCGCCCGGAGAACCGCCGGAAGGTTTTAACGGCAGCACCCCTCCCGGCGAACCCCCGGAGGGCTTCGGAGAAGGCGGTCGGCCCGGAAATCCCCCGGACGGTTTCGGAGGCGGCACTCCTCCGGGAGGCAGCAGCTTCAGCTTTGAATATAGCGCCGCGGCAGAAATCTCTTCCGCAGCAGAAGTCACCGGTGAATCCTATGTTTCCAACGCGTCAGATGAAAACGCCCTGCTGATCCGCACCGGGGATACCGTCAGCATCATTGACGCTTCCGTCACCAAGGCCGGGGACTCTGACGGCGGGGACAGCTGCAGCTTCTACGGCCTGAACGCCGCTGTGCTCGTAATGGGCGGAGCGGATGCGCTCATCAGCGGCGGCACGGTGGAAACCTCCGCCAGCGGCGCGAACGGCGTCTTCTGCTACGGCGGCAACGGCGGCCGGAACGGCGCGGACGGCGACGGCACCACCCTGTATATTTCCGGCACAACCATCACGACCACCGGAGACGGTTCCGGCGGCATTATGACCACCGGCGGCGGCGTGACCTATGCAGAAGACCTGACCGTGACCACCTCCGGCCGCTCCTCCGCGGCCATCCGTACTGACCGGGGCGGCGGAACCGTAACAGTAAACGGCGGCACCTATACCACAAACGGCCTGGGTTCCCCCGCCATCTATTCCACCGCGGACGTCACCGTCCGGAATGCCGTGCTCACCTCCAACCTTTCCGAGGGCGTATGTATTGAAGGCAAGAACTCCATCACACTGGAAGGCTGCAGCCTGACCGCAGACAACACGCAGTGCAACGGCAACGCCACCTTCCTGGATACGATCATGATCTATCAGTCCATGAGCGGCGACGCGGACAGCGGCACCTCCGCTTTCACCATGACCGGCGGAAGCCTGACCGGCCTCAGCGGTCATCTGTTCCATGTGACCAATACCCACGCGGTCATTACCCTGGACCAGGTGGAACTGACCAACGAGGGCAGCAATATCCTGCTTTCCGTCTGTGACGACGGCTGGAACGGCGCCGACAATATCGCAGAAGTCTATGCCAGCCGGCAGGCGCTGAGCGGTACGCTGCTGGTGGGCGATAACTCCACCCTGAATCTTTCGCTGTCTGACGGTTCCGTTTTCGAAGGCTCCGTCAGCGGGGAAATCACCAATGCCAAAGGCGAACAGGTGTCCTCCACTGTCGGCACGGTCTCTGTGACCCTCGATGAAACCAGCACCTGGATCCTGACCGCGGACACCTGGATTTCCTCTTTCTCCGGCAATGCGGAAAACGTCATTTCCAACGGCCATACACTGTATGTGGACGGTGCCGTGCTGGAAGGAACCGCCGGGGCAGCCTGACGCCCGGCAGCACAATCCCCTCTTTCCCCCGGACTCCCGGATTTCCCGGGAGTCCCGTGTTGCCGTCCGGAACAAAACTGTGATATCATCAGAACACGGAGGAAATGAATATGCGCGTTTTACTGGTAGAGGATGACCGGAAGCTTTCCGCAGCGATCTGCAAGCTGCTGGAAAAAGAGCGGATTGCCGCCGAACCGGTCTATGACGGAAAAGACGGCCTGGACTGGGCGCTGGGCGGCGAATATGACGCCGTGATTCTGGATGTCATGCTCCCGGGCCTGGACGGTTTTTCCGTGCTGCGCGAAATACGGAAGCAGAAGGTTTCCACTCCCGTGCTGATGCTCACAGCCCGCACCGCGCTGGAAGACAGGCTGACCGGCCTGGACAGCGGAGCGGATTATTATCTTCCCAAACCCTTTGAGTCCGCAGAACTGGTCAGCTGCCTCCACGCGATCACCCGCCGCGGCGGTAGCGCCCCGGTCATGAGCCTGAGCTTCGGGGACATTACCCTGGAGCAGAAGGACGCCCGGCTGCGGAACACGGAAAACGGGCAGAACGTCAAACTGGGCGCAAAGGAATACCAGCTGATGGAACTTTTCCTCCGGAACCCGGCACAGATCCTGCCGAAGGAAACCATTCTGGAAAAAGTCTGGGGCCTGGAAAGCGACGCTGAATACAACAACCTGGAAGTATACGCATCCTTCCTGCGGAAGAAACTGGGCTTCATCGGTTCACGCCTGAAGCTCAAAGCCACCCGGGGACTGGGATACTCACTGGAGGAGGAAGCATGATCCGACGGCTGCGCAGGCGCATGACCATGATGGTCATCGCCGTACTGATCCTGGTCTCCTCCGGCATTGTGCTGGCCATTTCCCTGGCCAACAGCCACAGCATCGCCGCGCAGGCGGAAGAGACCCTGGCTGTCCTGACGGAAAATGCCGGTGCGGGCGAAAACCGGATGCAGCGGCCGGACGGAAGCATGGATCCTCGAGGCGGACGGATGAACCGTGACCGGCGCGGTTTCCGGGGTGAACCGCCGGAAATCCGCAGCGGCCGGGACGCCGCGGCGGCCGGCCTGAACAACTCGTACACCATTTCCCTGAACGCGGACGGTTCGGTAGCCTCCTGGAGTTCCGACCGGTCCGGCCTGTACACGGACGAGCAGGTTGCCGTGATCGCGGAGAGCATCCTGGCAGACGGCAGGAACAGCGGCCGCATCGGCACACAGTTCTACCGCAAAACAGAGCAAAACGGACAAACCCTCCTGACCGTACTGGACGCGCGGCTGGATTATCTGTCCGCCTCCAATGTGCTCCGCTCCACCATCCTGATCGCAGCCGCAGCCTGCGTGCTGCTTTCCCTGCTGGCCTGGCTGCTGATCCGGCGGATGGTTCAGCCGGTGGAGGAGGCCTTCACCCGGCAGAAACAGTTTGTTTCCGACGCCAGCCACGAGCTGAAAACGCCCCTGGCCGTCATCTCCGCCAACGCGGAGGTACTGGAACAGGAAATCGGGGAAAACGAATACCTGGGATATATCCGTTCCGAAGTCCGGCGTACGGATACCCTGGTCAGCAATCTCCTGACCCTCGCCCGGCTGGACCGGAAGGAAGGCACGGCGGAGATGAAATCCTTCAACCTCAGCCGCGCCCTGCTGGACGTGGTGCTGCCTTTCGAAAGCACGGTCTATGAAGCCGGGAAAACGCTGGAGACAGAAATTCCGGACAACATGGAATGCACCGGCAATGAGGAAATGATCCAGCAGCTGGCGGTGATCCTGCTCTCCAACGCCCTGAAATACTCCAACGAGGGCGGACGGATTGAAGTCAGCCTGAAGGCAAGAGGCAGGCAGCGGGAGCTGCGGGTATTCAACACCGGCGACCCCATCGCCCCGGAGAATCGGGAAAAGATCTTTGACCGCTTCTGGCGGGCAGATCCCGCCCACGGCCGGGAAACCGGCGGCCACGGCCTGGGGCTGGCCATCGCCCGGACCATTGTAGAAACCCACAAAGGGAAAATCAGCGTGGAAAGCAGCGAAGGCGGGAATGCCTTCACGGTCCTTCTCAACGGTTAACGCGCAGGCCTGTAAGCCCGGTTGTTATTCAAAACTGCCCTCCGGCAGTTTTTTCTTTTCACAGAATGAAACATATTTTGCCTGTCCGGAGTATTATAGGGTGTAAGGAGTGATGACAAACCATGCGACAGCTGACAACGGAGCAGCGGGAACAAACGCTGGAACGGCTGATGGCGGACTACGGCGATCAGGTCATGCGGACCTGCCTCCTGTTCCTGCAAAGCAGGCAGCCGGCGGAAGACGCGTCCCAGGAAACCTTTATCCGCGCCTGGCGGGCTCTGGACCAGCTGCGGGAAGGGAGCACGGAGAAGGCCTGGCTGATGAAGATTGCGGTAAATGTGTGCAAGTCCGCGCTGCGGAGCCGTACCCGCCGGATTCCGGACGCAAAAGTATCAGAGGACGAAATCCCTGAAGCCGGCGCTGCGGACCGTTTCCCGGACAATACCGTCTTTGACGCCGTGAACGCGCTTCCCGTCAAATACCGGTCTCCGGTCATCCTCCATTACTATCAGGGACTGCCGGTCAGCGATATCGCCGGCATTCTGCATCTGCCCGGCACCACTGTCAGAACAAGGCTTTCCAGAGCACGGGCCCTGCTCAGGAACGAACTGGAAGGATGGTATTTTGAAGATGAATGAGAAATTCAAGGAAGCCCTGGACCAGTCCATGGCTGATGTAACCTGGAAAGAGAAAAACCGCCAGCGGGTGCTTCACGTTGCGCGGCAGGAAACCCGTCCGGCATCCATACGCAAAGGAGTGCTGATCCCCGTGATTGCCCTGCTGCTCCTGTGCCTCGCCATGGCGGTGGCCGGAGCCACCAGCGAAACAGTGAACGGCTGGCTGTATCAGCAGTGGCCGCGGCTGGCCACGCTGCTCATGCCTGTAAACATGAGCTGCGAGGACCAGGGAATCCGGATGGAGGTTATCTCCGCCGTAGCGGAAGGCAATGAGGTCCTGATCAATTATTCCATGCAGGATCTGGAAGGCAGCCGGATCGATGAAAACTCCTCTGCCTGTTTCGACATGATCTATGCCGGCACCAATAACTACAACGGCGGCGGTTACGCTTCCGTGTACGACCCGGAGGAAAAAAAGCTTTACGCCAGCACCTGCCTGAATACTGAAACAGCTATAGATCCACAGGACAGGAATGTCATCCTGTACACAGACCTGCTGGAGAACGCAAGGAAAACCACCGTGGATCTGCTCCCGCTGCTGAAGCAGTACGGAAACCAGGCAGAAGCTGTGCCGGTTCCGGAGAACGCCGTTGCCTGCACAGGATACCAGGATGGAGAATTTTGCTCCGTATGGGGGGATATTGACAGCATATGGACGATTCCGGATTCCCTGCGGGTCCTGGACCAGAGCAGAAGCCCGGAAATCCAGCTTTCGGACCATGTTTTCCTCTCCGGCATCGGTATGGTGGACGGCCTGATGCATATACAGCTCCACATTACTGTCCCGAAAGAGGTCAGCGTCCCGGGAACGGCAGAAAACGGCTGGAAAACGGTCGAATACGTTCCCTGCTCTGCCTGGATCGAACTGTATGACACCGAAACCGGCTTCGACGCAGACGACCAAAACCGCAGACAGGACAAACTCCCCGGCGGAATCAGCACCCTGTACTGGGAAGCGGAAGGCGCCGGCGGCGAGCGCTGGGAGGAAATCATCCTGACGCCGGATTCCGAACCGGAAGAAACCCAGACCTTTACTGCTGAAATCATCGAATCAAGCGTTCCCATCTCCGGAGACTGGCGGATCAAAATTCCCATGCGCACAATCCAGCACAGGAACTGACAGGAACAGCCCGCGCCGAAACACCGGCGCGGGGCTTTATTTCTGTTATTCTTACTGCGCGATATAATACTGCGCCTGGGCGTCCCAGAGCTCCCGGTATTTTCCGTTTTCTTCCCGTATCAGATCGTCGTGCGTTCCCTTCTGGACAATGCAGCCGGCGTCAAACACCGTTATTTCATCACAGAAGCGGCAGGAGGAAAGCCGGTGGCTGATATACACGGCAGTCCTGTCTCCTACCATGCCGTCAAAGCCAGCATAGACCTGAGCCTCCGCGATCGGATCCAGGGCGGCAGTGGGCTCATCCAGCACAACGACCGGAGATCCCTTGTAAAGTGCCCGGGCAAGGGCTATTTTTTGCGCCTCACCGCCGGAAATCTCCACGCCTTTTTCCGAAAGGTCCTTATACAGGAAGGTTTCCAGTCCCCCCGGCATCGCCTTGTACCGGTCATACAGGGCGGCCTTCCGGATGCACTCCTCCGTCCTCTGTACGTCGTACGCTCCGCTTGCGGCAATGTTTTCTCCCAGGGGAAGGGCAAAAAGCTTAAAGTCCTGGAAAACAAAGGAGAACAGCCTCAGGTACGCATCATAATCGTATTCCCGGATATCCGTGCCGTCCAGCAGGATCTGCCCCTCCGTCGGGTCATACAGGCGGCACAGCAGCTTCACAAAAGTGGTTTTTCCCGCGCCGTTGGCGCCCACCAGCGCCTGTTTCTGCCCGGCGCGCAGGGTTGTGCTGACATGCTTCAGCACATCCTTTTCGCTGCCAGGATACCGGAAGGTCACATTCCGGAACTCAATGGTGTGCTCCCGCGTTTCCTTCACCGGCAGGCTGCCCTGCCGTTTCGCGTCCGGAAGATCCAGGTATTCAAACAGTTTCGCCAGGTGGCCGGTATAGATTTTGTTTTCAGATATATTGAAGAACAGATCGCTTACGCTCTGCACCAGCTGCATCAGGGCGCCCACATACTGCACAACGCTGCCCACCGCAAAGGCTCCGAGCGCGGCCTTGGCCGCCACATACAGGTAGCACAGCACATTGCATATGCCCCGGGAAAATTCCAGCAGCCCCTGGCAGGCGCTCATCCGGGTCAGCGCTCTGCTGTCCTTCCGGTTATGCTCCTCCAGTTTCCGCATTTCCCGATCCGCGATCCGGTCCTGCCGGTACAGCCGGACATCCTTTGCCCGGGCCGTTTCCGCATACAGCGCGCGGCCGTAAAACATAAACGCGCGGTTGTACCACACAGTTCCGTCCATCCAGTTTTCAAAGACCTTTTCTTCCTTTTTCCGCAGGAGGGTGCTGATTCCGCCGGATAGGACCATCAGCGCCGCAGCCGTGGCGATCCAGAGCCGGGAATCCAGCAGGGCGTTGCCCGTTCCGGAGGCAAACAGGGAAGCGGTCATCGCCACGGAAGCGGCAATCCCCACAAAAGCCTTCACCAGGCTCGGCGTGTCCCAGATCAGCTGGGCCAGGCCGTTTCCGAACATGAACAGGTTTTCCTCCACCTTCTGCCGCTGCTTCTGGATTTCCTGGTTCTCCAGATCCGCGTAATCCATGGTCATCTGCTTGTCGGCAAAGATCTTCGTGAAATCATTCCACATGCCGGATTCCTTCAGGCTGACAACCCGGTTCAGGGCGTTCCGGATTACGGAGAAGGCAAAGCCCAGGCCAATGGTAAGCAGCACCAGCAGGATCAGCCGGCCGGTATTCCGCCTTCCGGCTATTTCATTGATAATCTGCGCGGAAAACCAGATGGTCACAAAGGGAGCGAGGGCTTCCACCGCCGCCGCAATGACCTTATCCCGGATCAGGCCGGGGCAGCAGGTCTTCAGGAGGGCATAGCCGCGCCGGGTGACCGCGATCCGTTGCTTAAGCTTCATCGCCGCTCACCTCCCCTTCCGGGTTTTCACGGTAATATTTCGCCTGGGTTTCAAACAGCTCGTAATACCTGCCTTTTATCGCGAGCAGTTCCTCATGTGTTCCCTCTTCCGTAATCTGTCCGTGCTCAATCAGCACAATGCGATGGCAGAAACGGGTGGACGCCAGCCGGTGGGAAATGAAGACCGTGGTTTTCCCCTGCATCACCTCATCATAGGTTTCATACAGGCGGTTTTCGGATACCGGGTCCAGGGCTGCCGTCGGTTCATCCAGTACGATGACCGGCGCGTTCCGGTACAGCGCCCGGGCCAGGAGCAGTTTCTGGATTTCCCCGCCGGACAGGTTGACGCCGTCGTCCCAGAAGGCCTTGTCATATTTGCTTTTCACGCCGTCCGGCAGGGAGGAGATCTTCTCCCACAGTCCCGCCTGTTTCAGGCAGGTTTCCACCCGGCTGTGATCGATCTGTTCACTTTCGTTTTCCGCAACGATTTCCTCAATCGTGACCGGCAGGAGGGAATAATCCTGGAAAACCGCACTGAACAGCCGGTAGTATTCCTCCCGGTTGAATTCACGGATATCGGTTCCGTCGTACAGGACCGTGCCCTCCGAGGGCTCCGTCAGTCCGCAGAGCAGCTTCACCAGCGTCGTCTTGCCGGCGCCGTTGAGGCCCACCACCGCCAGATGCTCGCCCGCCTCCAGCGTCAGGCTGAGGCCGTTGATGACGTTCTCTCCTTTCTCGTCGTAGCGGAAACGGACATCCCGCAGTTCCATCCGCTTCGGCTCCGTCCGGTCTCCTACCGGTTTACCGCCCTCCCGCAGGTACTTTTCCGGATACTCCAGGTAAGAACGGAACCGGTTCATGCACTGGTTCAGCTGCTGCAGTTCGGAAGCCTCTCCCAGCAGGTTCCCCAGCCAGGCGGAGAAACCGGCTACTACATGGAAATACAGCACAAATTCCGCTGCGGTGATCTTCCCGTTCAGCGCCAGATACAGCAGATACGCGTAGGTCACACCTTCCCTGACAAAAGCCAGGGCGCTGTCCGCGGCGGACACCCCGAAAAGCTTCGCCGTGTATTTCCGGTACCAGCCCAGCAGGCCTTTCAGGTTCCGGTCATAAATTCCGTTCAGCCATGCCGCCATCCGGTACATCCGGATATCCTTCGCAGCCCGGACATCGTCCGCCGCGCCTGTAACATACTGCATACGGCGTTCATAACCGGATTTCTCATCCCGGCTGCTCTCAATCCACCTGTTGATCCGCCGGTTCAGCAGGAAGCTGACCAGCGTGGTCAGGCACAGGAAAAGAATCAGCAGCGGATTGAGCATGACCAGGATTCCCCCGAAGGCCAGGAAACCCAGCAGGTTGGAAAAGACCTGCACCACGGCGTCATAAATCCGGGCATAATGGGAAAAGTTGCCGTTGCAGCTGGCAAAGCTCTCGTTCTGCAGCGTCCGGAAATGTTCATTTTCCTGGTTGCGGTAATCCGTTGTCAGTCCCTTGCGGGTAATCCGCCTGAGAAAGAAGGCATTCATGCTGAATTTATGCCAGTAAATCAGCCTGTCCAGGAACTTCTGCAGCCCGGATAACACCGCCAGGAGCCCGGTCATCAGCCCCGTCACCAGCAGCAGCTGCCGCAGGGGCCTTCCTTCCGTAATCTGTTCAATAACCACCTTCGGCAGATACGCGGTCACTACCGGCACCAGGCAGTTGGCCAGGATCACCAGCAGGCAGAAAACCAGCAGCCTGGGACAGCCCTGCCTGGTAGCCCGGACACAGTAAACCAGGTTCCGGGAAAGCGGGTATTTCTTATCCTGTTCCATTTTCAGAGCTGCCCTTTCATTCAGTATCGGAAGCGTTCCGCGGCGCCTGTCCGGCTTTTGCCTGTTTTCCGGTTTCAGTGTTTCTCTTCTTTATATGATCCGCGACTGCTTTAACCGGATCAGTATATCACAGATACCGCCGCGGCAGAACAGCCGGGAGCATGATATGCACATGCATCCGCAGATAACGCAAAATGTATTTTCATTTTTTCTGTTTGCATTTATAATATCCCCGTCAACGTTTTGCTCTTAACAGAATATGGAGGTGCTTTGTATGAAAAAGACCGGTATGTTTCTGCTGGCAATGATGCTTTGTCTCGGAATGATTTTCTCCTGCTCCGCCGAAAACAGGACCATTCTGCCCCCGGGCGGCTATCCCACCTCGCTGGATGACGAAGGCGCGGACGCGTATGCCGGCGCCCTGAATCATCCGGATTCCCGGTATTATCAGATTGTGGATTACTTCTGGCTGGATCCGGATGAAAACCTGCGCATCCTGCCCCAGTTCCGGACCTATCAGCAGACCACGGAGTATACCTGCGGCGCTGCCTCCGCCCTGATGGTCCTGGTGCGGTTCGGCGTGGAGACCTATGACGAAATGGTCCTGGCCGAAGCCATGAAGACCGATCCGGAAAAAGGCACCACCGTGGAGGGCCTGGCCGGATTCTTTGAAAACCTGGGCTGGAAGGTGGATTACCACGCGGACACGGAATACCGTTTTGAGGACATTGACGCCTGGCGCGCCTACCTGGCGGAACAGCTGGATGCGGGCGTCCCCGTGATGGTGGACTGGGAAGACTGGGCAGGCCACTGGCAGGTCATCGTCGGCCTGGACAGCTGCGGCACGGAGGATCCCTATGACGATGTGCTGATCCTGGCCGATCCGTACGACATCACCGACCACTGCCAGGACGGATACTATATCTTCCCCTTCGGCCGCTTCTTCGACATGTGGCGGGAAGGTCCCTGCGCTGCCAAGGAAGCACCCTACGTACAGCCCTTTGTCGCCGCGAAGCCCTGACGGACAGGAAGACCGCCTGTTGCGACAGTCTTCCTGTTTGATTTATAATGGGAACACCGTTTAACCGATGGAATATCAGCATTTTCTCTTTTCCTGAAAAAACTTTTGATTCAACCCGAAAAAATCCGGGTGTCCTTCCGTCCAATAGAGTGAAAGATATGAACCAGGAAAGGACGGAACAACCGGTTATGAAAAAGAAGATTTCCTTCGCTTTTATCCTCGCGATCATCCTGCTGCTTGCCTGCGCCGCCACCGCGTCCGCCGGAGCATTCAATGAAGACTTTAACACCTGGCTTTACCGGATCTGGCCGGAAGCAGCCAAAACCCTTATGCCCGTCAATATGAGCTGTACAGAAGGCGGAATCCGCGGCCCGTGGCAGGCTGAGATTCCTGTCCGGCTGATCCGGAAAAAGTAAACACAACCGCAAAGCCCGGCGCCAAATCCTCGGCGCCGGGCTGTTTCTATGCTTGTGTCATGTCATCAGAACCGTATGTCAGTCGCCATCCGGACCGCACTCATTTTTAGCGCTGCCGTCCCGGTAAGTCTTCTCATACGGATCGGGCCATTCTCCCTCTTCGGAATCCGGGGGAATCACGTCCGACCATTCCTTCGCGCGCTGATCCCTCTTCAGTTCACTCACGGTCAACAGCCTCCTTTCTTCTATGAATGCTCCGGCAGCCCCGCCGTTCTGACACATACTTTTTTTCTCTCTGGAAACAGTATACCACATTTCTGGCAAACCGTCTCGGTTAATGATATAATTTCCCGGAACAAAGCCTTGTACGGAAAAGAGGACGGCATCATGATCAGGATTCTGTCTGTGGAAAATATGCGGAAGAGCGACGCCGCGGCAATCGCCGCGGGAACCCCGGGCCGGGAGCTGATGTTCCGGGCAGGGCAGCGCATCTTTGAAAGCGTGGCATGGAAGCCGCCGGTAGGCATTCTCTGCGGCAGCGGCAACAACACCGGGGACGGGTATGTGATCGCGAAGCTGCTCCGGGACGCGGGCATTGCCTGCGACCTTATCCTGCTTTCCGAAAAGTTTTCTGAAGGCGGAGCCTATTATTACAATCTGTGCAGGGAGGCCGGCATTCCGTCCTTGCTGTGGGATCCGGCTTTGGATCTGACAAAATACAAAACCATCGCCGACTGCCTGTTCGGCACCGGTTTCCGGGGCGAGGTCCGGAGCCCTGCCCGGGAAGCGATTGAAGCCGTCAATAAAAGCGGCGCTTACGTGGTCGCGGTGGATATCAACAGCGGCCTGAACGGGGACAGCGGCATGGCGGAACTGTGCGTCCGCTCCGATCTGACGGTTTCCGTCGGAGACTTCCAGCCCGGACACTTCCTGAACATGGCCAAGGACGTGATGAAGGAAAAGATCAACTGCGATATCGGCATTGAGCCGGTTGACAGAACCGTTTCCCTCGTGGAAGCCGCGGACCTGGCCGGTCTTTTCCGGCCCCGGAAGAACTTCTCCAACAAAGGCACCTACGGATATACTGCCCTGATCGGAGGATCGAAGCGGTACAGCGGCGCCATCCGGCTGGCCGGAATGGCGAATGCCGCCATGCGCGCCGGAGCCGGCGTGGTCAAGCTCGCGGTTCCGGATGTGCTATTTTCCGTAGTTGCTCCCGCGGTGCTGGAAAGTACCGTCTTCCCGCTGAGCGACAACGGGGAGGAAATGATCTTCTCTGAAAAGGAACTGGCGGAACTGACCGCCAACGTGAAGACCGCGGCCTTCGGCATGGGCATCGGCACCGGTGAAGGCGCCGCTGAAGCGCTGGAATGGCTGCTTACACACTTTACCGGACGGCTGATCGTGGACGCAGACGGGCTCACCTTCCTGTCCAGGATGGACAGGGAAAAGATCCTGAACGCTGCCTGCACCCTGATTCTCACCCCGCATCTGAAGGAATTCTCCCGGCTGACCGGGCTTTCCGTCACTGAAATCCAGCACAGTCCTCTCCCCGCGGCGGAAGCCTACGCGAAGGAAACCGGAACAATCCTGCTGCTGAAGGGACCCGCAACGATCATCACGGACGGGGAAACCACCTGCCTCACCGACACCGGCTGCGCCGGCATGGCTACCGCCGGCAGCGGAGACGTACTGAGCGGCATCCTGGCAGCCATCCTGGGCTATGCGCCGGATCCGCTGCTCGGAACCGCTGCCGCTGCCTGGATCAACGGCAAAGCCGGGGAGCTGGCACAGCAGAAATACGGGAGCGTCAGTATGGTTGCCGGGGACACCGTCGCTTCGATCGCTGAAGCGATCCGTGGTGTGTCCGCAATGGAATGAAACAGTTGTCTTCGACAAACGTGATTTTTACTTGATCTCTCATCTATAAACCGGATTCAGTTCCTTTCATATTGTGCAGCAATAATTCATTTCCATACTGTCAGTATAAAATACAATATTCTTTCAGTATTGTCAGTATCTTCACTTACCGATGATTTTTCTTTATACTGTCAGTATGAAAACCGAAGGGGGGATGATCCGTGAAACTGACGCTGGCTGAAAATATACGTTCTTTCCGGAAAGAGCGGAAAATGACCCAGGAAGCCCTGGCCACAGTCCTGGGGGTCACAGTCGGAGCCGTATACAAATGGGAAGCCGGACTGTCTGTGCCCGAGCTTGACCTGATCGTCCGGATCGCCGACTTCTTCGATACCTCGGTGGACGCCCTGTTGGGCTACCGCATGCAGGATAACAGCCTGGACGCCTCGATGAACCGGATCTACAACTGCTGGCTGACCCTGGATCCGGCTGCGCTGGATGAAGCAGAAAAGCTGCTGGCCAAGTATCCCCATCATTTCCGGGTCATCAACACCTGCGCCGATCTTTTCCTGACTTACGGTTTTTCCAGCCATGACACGAAACTTTTGCGCCGGTCACTGGAACTGTTGAATCTTGCCCGGACGCTGCTCCCCCAGAATGATAATCCCCACTTCAGCGAATCCCGGATTATGCACGGCATTTCCGTGATCTACCATCAGCTGGGCGAACATGAAAAAGCACTGGAACTGATGAAAAAGCACAATACGGACGGCCATTTCAGCTATGAGATCGGTGTCATGCTGGCAGTATTCATGAACCGGCCGGAGGAAGCGGTTCCCTACCTGTCAGAAACGATAGCACTCGGGCTGATCAATCTGTTCAGCGCGATGGCCGGCTATGCTTTCGTTTACCATTCACGCGGCGACTGGGCATCCATGATGGATATCACAGATATCTGCTGTCAGCTGATTGCCCGGATGAAAGCGGACAGCCAGACGGACTATATTGAAAAGACCCATGCCGAAGCGCTCTTCCTCCTGGGGTATGCCCGCTGGAAAAACGGCCTGGAAGAAGCGTCCCGGGAAACCCTGCGGGAAGCTGCCAGGCTGACCGCCCGTTTCGATACCGCCCCTGATTACAGCCTGAAATCCATACGGTTCATGGAGCAGTCGGAGTATGCCACCCTGTTCGATAACCTGGGCGCTACTGCGGCCGAAAGCATCGAATCCCTGCTCTCCCGGCTGGATGATCCGGTTTTTACAGAAAAATGGAAGGAGATCCTATCCCTTGAACAGTAATCCCGCCAAAAAAACAAATGTGTTTTTTAACCGTAATTTCCGTCTGATTTTCCTCGGCGCGCTGGTATCGGAACTTGGCGCGCTGCTGTACAGTTTCGCCGTTGGCTTTTATATCCTGCAGATCAGCAACAACAACGCCTTCCTTCAGGGCCTGTACCTAGCGCTGAACGGTATTGCCCTGCTTGTCTTCACGCCTGTGGGCGGCGTGCTGGGCGACCGTTTCAACAAAGCGAAGATCATGTATCTCTGTGACTTCCTGAAGGGCGGCGTCATCATCCTGGCTACCGCGCTGATGCTCCTCTTCCCGGCAGCAAACGCCCATATCGTCATCCTGTTTGTGCTGGGGATTCTGGGCAACATCATCAGCGGCATCTTCACCCCGGCGGCCGGCGCCATGCTGCCCCACATCCTGGAGGAGCAGAAGCTGCAGCAGGCCAACGCCTACTTCTCCATCAAAAACTCCCTGGAGGGCATCGTAGGCGTCATACTGGCCGGCATCCTGTACGCCGCCCTGCCGATCCATACGCTCTTCTTCATGGTCGGCGCCGCCTATCCGGCCTCCGGTATTTCCGAAACCCTGATCCGCTATGAACACACGCCGTCCGCGGGCCAGCTGACGCTCCGGGTGGCTTTCAGGGATATGCGGGACGGCCTGGATTACCTGAAAGGCAGGAAAGCCGTCCTGGCCCTGCTGGGCACTATGCTGTTCATCAATTTCTTCTTTGCGCCCGTAGGAAGCAACTTTATTCCCTACTTTGTCCGGACGGACCTGGCCGGAGCCGGCTCCTACCTGCTGGACCGGGTACTGACGCCCGAACTCTGGTCCTCCGTGATCAGCGTATGCATCGGAATCGGTTCGCTGGTCGGCGCCGCCATTCTCAGCACCCGGAAACCGGCGGACAAGTGCGGCCATACCATAGCCGTTTGCCTGTGCGTCATTGCAGCGCTCATGATTTCTGTCACACTGATTTACTGGCTGTCCGTGGACCGCGGCAGCACCATGAACCTGTTCCTGTTTGCCTTCAGTACGGGCAGCCTGATCATCGGCCTGATGATTGCCTGGATCAACATTCCTGTCACTACAATTATGATGCGTATTGTGGACCGGGACAAGCTGAGCAAGGTCAACAGCATCATAAGCATTGGCTCTCAGGGTATGATCCCGATCGCCTCTGTGCTGGCCGGCGCGATCCTGCAGGGCTTCGGTTCCACTGCCCTGCTGTTCCTGTGCACCCTCGGTTTCGCCGTAACCGCGCTTCTGACCCTGAAGAGCAGAACGGTGAGGGAAATTTAAGAATCATTCTGAAATCAGATTCAGAATGATTCAATGAAGAATGAAAAATGAAAAATGAAGAATTCAGATATGCCGGAGCGGCGGGAAATGATTTTCCTGCCGCTCTTGCTATTCACGATAAAAAGGATTATGATGTGCGCGTGAGGTGTTGCTGATGGAAACCCGGGTGGCTGTGCTGAGCATCATCGTGGAGAACGAGGATGCCGTCGGCGAACTGAACGAGCTGCTCCACCGTTTCGGAAAGTTTATTATCGGACGGATGGGCCTCCCCTACCGGCAGAAAAACGTAAACATCATCTGCATCGCCATCGACGCGCCCAATGATGAAATCAACGCCCTGACCGGGGCATTGGGCCGCATCCGGGGCATCACGGCCAAGGCGACCTACTCCAAGGTCTGATCCCCCAACGAAACTGAATACTGTCCCACATCCCCTGACGCCGAAACTGACACTTGAGGCGAAAGACAAGATGGACCAGCCATAAAGGCACGCTTTTTGTGTACCGCTGTACCCTTGTCTGAGGGACAGCGGTTTTTTCATTCAAAAGAGGAGGCAGCATGAACCTGAACGAAACGCCATCCGGCGAACGGACGCACATCGGCTTTTTCGGCGCGCGCAACGCCGGAAAATCCAGCCTGGTCAACGCGGTCACCGGCCAGGAGCTGGCCGTGGTTTCGGACGTGAAGGGCACCACCACCGATCCCGTCCGCAAAGCCATGGAACTGCTCCCCCTGGGCCCTGTGGTGATCATCGACACACCCGGCTTTGACGACGAGGGTGCCCTGGGGCTGGAACGGGTCAAAAAAACCCGGGAAATCCTCCGGACCTGCGACATCGCCGTGCTGGTGGTGGACGCCTCCACCGGTATGACGCCCACAGACCGGGAACTGCTGGACCTGATCCGGGAACGGGATATCCCCTTCCTCACGGTCTGGAACAAAACCGACCTGGCCGCCGCGCAGCCGGTTCCGGAAGGAACGGCAGCCGCCAGCAGCCTGACGGGAGATGGAATCTCCGAACTGAAGGAACGGCTGGCAAGGCTGAAACCGGAAAGGGAAGAACGGCCGCTGGCCGGGGACCTGGTTTCCCCCGGCGAACTGTGCGTGCTGGTCTGCCCCATTGACGAATCCGCACCCAAGGGCCGCCTGATCCTGCCCCAGCAGCAGGTGATCCGGGACCTGATGGATCACGGGGCTATCCCGGTGGTCTGCCGGGACACGGAACTGGATGCTCTGCTGAAGAAGCCCGGGCTTGATCCGGCACTTGTCATCACCGACAGCCAGGCCTTCCGCACCGTAAGCGCCATCGTGCCGGACGCGCTTCCCCTGACCTCCTTTTCCATTCTGATGGCCCGGTATAAGGGATTCCTGGATACCGCGGTAAAAGGCATCAGCGCAGCGGGAACCCTGCAGGACGGGGACCGGATCCTGCTGGCGGAAGGCTGCACCCATCACCGGCAGTGCAACGACATCGGCACGGTGAAAATCCCCCGCTGGCTGCGGCAGTATACCGGGAAGGAACTGCAGATTGACACCTGCTCCGGCCGGGAATTTCCGGAGGACCTGACCCCTTACCGGCTGGTAATCCACTGCGGCGGCTGCATGCTGACGGAAAACGCGGTCCTCGCCCGGATGAACCAGGCGATCCGCCAGGGCATTCCCTTCACCAATTACGGGATCGCCATCGCCTTCATGACCGGCGCGCTGGAGCGGAGCCTGCGGCTGTTCCCCTCCCTGCACAGCCTGCTGACGGGAGGCGAAATATGACCGAACGGATCAAAGACCTGATTACCCGGCTTCAGGAAGAGCACAGCCTTTCCGAGGCGGAGTACGCGGAGCTGATTACCGGCCGGGATAAGGAAGCGGCGGCGCTGCTGGCCGGGATGGCCGAAAAAACGCGGAAAGCCGTCTTCGGGGACGCGGTCTACACCCGGGGACTGATCGAGATCAGCAGTATCTGCAAAAACAACTGCCTGTACTGCGGCATCCGCCGGAGCAACCCGCAGGCGGAGCGCTACCGGCTGACAGCGGAGGAAATCCTTTCCTGCGCGGATGAAGGGTATACGCTGGGTTTCCGTACCTTCGTGCTGCAGGGCGGCGAGGATCCCTTCTTCACGGATGAAGTGCTGTGCGGCATTGTGCGGGAGCTGAAGAAGCGCCACCCGGACTGCGCGGTCACCCTGTCCATGGGGGAGCGGAGCCGGGAAAGCTACCGGGCGCTGCATGAAGCGGGAGCGGACCGGTACCTGCTGCGCCACGAAACCGCAGACGCCGGCCACTACGCGAAACTGCACCCGGAGGAAATGTCCTTTGACAACCGGATGCGGTGCCTGCAGGACCTGAAGGAAATCGGCTACCAGGTAGGCTGCGGCTTCATGGTGGGTTCGCCTTTCCAGACGCCGGAAACGCTGGCGAAGGACCTGAAGTTTCTTGAAACCTTCCGTCCTGCCATGTGCGGCATCGGGCCCTTCATTCCCCACCGGAACACACCCTTCCGGGATGAACCGGCAGGCACGCTGGAGCTGACCCTGTTCCTGCTTTCCGTAATCCGGCTGATCCTGCCGGAGGTGTTGCTGCCCGCCACCACCGCGCTGGGAACCATCCATCCCCGGGGAAGGGAGATGGGCATCCGGGCCGGAGCGAACGTGGTGATGCCGAACCTGTCCCCCGTCAGCGTACGGAAAAAATATGAGCTTTATAACAACAAGATCTGCACCGGCGAAGAGTCCGCGCAGTGCCGCGGCTGCCTGGAGCAGCGCATGAAATCTGTCGGCTGTTACCTGGCCGTAGCCCGGGGAGACGCTCCGGGATATACAGGACAACGAATGTAAAGAAAGAAGAGGTAAAAAATCATGGCAGTGTACAATCCCAAATCCCTGAAAGCGGAAGAGTTCATCAACGACGAGGAGATCCGCGCCACACTGGCCTACGCGGAGGAAAACAAGAATAATGTGGAACTGATCGACCGGATCCTGGAAAAGGCCCGGCCGGTAAAAAACGGAAACGGCTGTACCTGCGCAGGCCTGACCCACCGGGAGGCATCCGTGCTGCTGGCCTGCGAGATTCCGGAAAAGATCCAGAAAATGTACGAAATCGCAGAAGAAATCAAGCTGGCTTTCTACGGCAACCGCATTGTGCTTTTCGCGCCCCTGTACCTTTCCAACTACTGCGTCAACGGCTGCCTCTACTGTCCCTATCACCTGAAGAACAAGCACATCGCCCGGAAAAAGCTGACCCAGGAGGAGGTCCGGGCGGAAGTCATTGCCCTGCAGGACATGGGCCACAAGCGGCTGGCCATCGAAGCCGGCGAAGACCCGGTAAACAATCCCATCGAGTATATCCTGGACTGTATCAAAACCATCTACAGCGTGCATCACAAGAACGGCGACATCCGCCGGGTCAACGTGAACATCGCCGCCACCACCGTGGAGAACTACCGGAAGCTGAAGGAAGCCGGCATCGGCACCTATATCCTGTTCCAGGAAACCTACCATAAGGAAAGCTACCTGAAGCTTCATCCCATCGGCCCCAAGCATGACTATGACTACCATACGGAAGCCATGGACCGGGCCATGGAAGGCGGTATCGACGACGTAGGCCTGGGCGTCCTGTTCGGCCTGGAGCTGTACAAGTATGAATTTGCCGGCCTGATCATGCACGCGGAACACCTGGAAGCGGTGCACGGCGTAGGGCCGCACACCATCAGCGTTCCCCGGGTCAAGCGGGCGGACGACATCGATCCGGACATGTTCGACAACGGCATTGACGACGAAACCTTCACGAAGATCGCCGCCTGTATCCGCCTGGCGGTTCCCTATACCGGTATGATCGTTTCCACCCGGGAATCCGAAGAAGTCCGGAAACGGCTGCTGCAGGTCGGTATTTCCCAGGTCAGCGGCGCCTCCCGCACCTCCGTGGGCGGCTATACCCAGGAGGAACGGCCCCATGACACGGAGCAGTTCGACGTATCCGACCAGCGGACCCTGGACGAGGTGGTGCACTGGCTGATGCAGACCGGTCATATCCCGTCCTTCTGCACCGCCTGCTACCGGGAAGGCCGGACCGGCGACCGGTTCATGAGCCTGTGCAAGAACGGCCAGATCCTGAACTGCTGTCATCCCAACGCCCTGATGACCCTGGCGGAATACCTGGAGGATTACGCCTCCCCGGAGACCAAGGAAACCGGCTATAAGATGATTGAAGAAGAGCTGAAGAGGATTCCGAAGGAAAAGGTCCGGCAGATCGCGGAAGAGCATATCCGGGATATCCGGTCCTCCAACAGAAGAGACTTCCGGTTCTGAAAAGAAGCGCTGACATATCGTCAGCGTTTCTTTTCAAAATGATATATTCGGCTTTGCCGGATGTAATATATTCGCCGTAAACAGCGAATGTTATGATTACTTCTGACCTGGATCAGACTGCAAGTATTATTATCTGTCAGCCCAGGGCAACATCAAGGGCCATCATGACGGTGAAGCCCAGGGAAAACATGAGCACACCGACATTGGAGTGCTCGCCGGTGGACATCTCCGGAATCAGTTCCTCCACCACCACATAGATCATGGCGCCCGCCGCGAAGCTGAGCAGGTAAGGCATGGCCGGCACAACAGCCGAGGCTGCCACGATCGTCAGCAGCGCGCCGACGGGTTCCACAATGCCGGAGAGTACTCCGTCCGCAAAAGCCTTCCCCTTGCTCTTTCCTTCCGCGCACAGGGGCATGGAGATAATCGCGCCCTCCGGAAAATTCTGGATGGCAATTCCCAGGGCCAGCGCCAGCGCGCCGCCCGCAGTAATCTCCGCGGAGCCGGACAGCAGGCCGGCATAAACCACACCCACCGCCATGCCTTCCGGGATGTTATGAAGCGTCACGGCCAGCACCATCATGCTGGTCCGGGCCAGGCGGGTTTTCGGGCCCTCCGCCTTCTCCGCGAACATATGCAGGTGCGGAATCACCCTGTCCAGCAGGAGCAGGAAAAGAACGCCTGCCCAGAAACCAGCTGCTGCCGGCATAAAGGCCCATTTTCCCATTCCTTCTGCCTGTTCCATGGCGGGAATCAGCAGGCTCCAGACAGAAGCGGCTGTCATCACGCCGCCGGCAAACCCGGTCAGTGCCCGCTGTACTCCCTGGCTCAGGTTTTTTCTCATAAAAAAGACGCAGGCGGAGCCCGCCGCTGTTCCCACGAAGGGAATCAGCAGACCCAGCACAGTCTTCATATCCATTGCGTTCATGTGTTTTGCCTCCTTTGTGGTTGTTAGATTTGTCTAACTACCACAAAGGAGTATATCACACTTTATACCGGAACAAAAGAGAAAAAAGCGGATTTCAGGAAAATCTCTGCCATAAAAAAGAGCTGTTCCCCGGCACATCCCGAAACCGGGGAACAGTCAGAAGGGGTTAGTCGTGTCTAATCGTAAACAACATACCCCGTTTCTTCTGTCAAGCATCCGCTTTTCTGTTTTTGCCCTTTTGCCCGGAAAAATCTTTCAGTCTTGACACCTGTGATAGAATACGGACAGGAAAGGAGGGGACGAACTGTGAACGCACGCAAACGCGGATACGCTCTGCTGCTCTGTGTCGGTCTGATCCTGGCACTGTTCGTTTCATCTGCCTTTCTGATCCATGAAGCGGATCATGACTGTTCAGGCGAAGACTGCCCCATCTGCCGGACCATCGCACTGACAACCGCCCTGATGCGGACGCTCTGCCTGGCCGCCGCCATGTGGCTGTTCGGTTCTGTGCTGACCGCCGTCCTGTCCGCCTGCCATGTTCCGGAATCCGTCTGCCTTCATACAGAGGGCACGCCGGTCAGCCGGAAAACCCGGATCAACGATTAACTGAACCCGAAACAGGAATTTCAAAGGAACCCGTATGCCCGTCAGGCATCCGCGGTGTTTTGGAGTTCCTGTTTTTTTCGTACCTGAAAACAGTGAATTGATTGAAACCGGAGGAAAAACGATATGAAAAAGTTTCTTGCCATAATGCTTTCCCTGATGCTGCTGACCGGCCTGTTTCCCTGCACGGGCGTGGCTGAAAGCAAACCTCTGACCGTCGTCACCACCATCTTCCCGATCTATGACTGGGCCCGGCAGATCATCGGCGAAAATGAAAACACCAACCTGGTGCTGCTGCTGGACAACGGCGTGGACCTGCATTCCTATCAGCCTTCCGCGCAGGATATTATGATCATCTCCACCGCGGACCTGTTCATCTATGTCGGCGGCGAAAGCAACGAGTGGGTGGAGGATGTGCTTGAATCCGCCATGAATCCCGATCTGGTGGCCATCAGCCTGACGGAAGCCATGGGCGAAGACCTGAAGGAAGAGGAAATCGTCGAAGGCATGCAGCATGAACACGATCACGACCATGAGGACGAGGACCACGACCATGATGAAGACCATGACGAGGACCATGACCACGACCATGAGGAAGAGCATGATCACGACGAGGATCATGATGAAGATGACGACCATGACCACGAGCATGAGCATGAAGACGAATATGATGAGCATGTATGGCTGAGCCTGCGCAACGCGCGGAAGCTGACTGCCGCCATCGCCGAAGCGCTGGCCGGTATTGACGCCGCCAACGCGGACACAATCCGGGAAAATGCCGCCGCTTACGATGCACAGCTGCAGGAACTGGACGCGAAATATACCGAAACCGTGGAAAACGCGGCCCTGAAAACCGTGCTGTTCGGTGACCGCTTCCCCTTCCGTTACCTGACGGACGATTACGGCCTGACCTATTACGCCGCCTTCACCGGCTGCTCCGCAGAATCTGAAGCCAGCTTTGAAACCATCGTCTTCCTGGCCGGCAAGGCGGATGAACTGAACCTGCCCGCCGTGCTGACCATCGAAGGCGGCAACCATAAAATTGCCGATACCGTCATTTCCGCTTCCGCCAAAGCAGACCGCAAGGTGCTGACCATGAATTCCATGCAGTCCGTGACCGCGGATGACGTGAAGAACGGTATGACCTACCTGTCCAACATGGAAGAAAACCTGAATGTGCTGAAAGAAGCACTGAACTGACGGAGGAATCGGGATGGCTCAACTGACCTGTGATCATCTCTGGCTCGGATACGAAGGACGGCCTGTGCTTGAAGACCTGTCTTTTTCGGTGCAGGCCGGCGATTATCTTTGTATCGTCGGGGAAAACGGTTCCGGAAAAACCACCCTTATGCGGACGATCCTCGGACTGCAGAAACCGCTGCAGGGCAGCATCCGTTTCGGGGACGGACTGCGGGAAGGCGGAATCGGTTACCTGCCCCAGCAAACCAATGTGCAGAAGGATTTCCCTGCCACGGTCAGGGAGGTTGTGCTTTCCGGATGCCAGGCCCGGCTGAAAAACCGGCCTTTCTACTCACGCGCGGACAAAAAACGCGCAGAGGAAAACATGAACAAAATGGGAATCAGCGCCTTCGCGAAGCGCTGCTTCCGTGAACTGTCCGGAGGCCAGCAGCAGCGTGTGCTGCTGGCCCGGGCCCTTTGCGCAACGGAAAAACTCCTGTTCCTGGACGAACCGGTTTCAGGGCTGGATCCGAATGTCACAGCAGAAATGTATGCGCTGATCCGGTCGCTGAACCGGGAAGGCGTCACCATCCTGATGATTTCCCATGACCTCGCGTCCGCCGTCCGGGAGGCTTCCCATATCCTGGCTGTCGGCGACTCCGTATTCTTCGGCACAAAGGAAGAGTGGCTGGCAGAGAAGGGCGGTGAACGGCTGTGATCGATATGCTCACGCTCTACCTGAGCTTTCCCTATGTCCAGCGCGCCATCATTGTCGGCGTGCTGATCGCGCTTTGTTCCTCCCTGCTGGGCGTAACGCTGGTACTCAAACGCTTCTCCTATATCGGAGACGGCCTTTCCCATGTGGCCTTCGGAGCCATGGCCGTAGCCGGTATCCTGCGCCTGAGCAACGATATGCTCCTTGTGCTCCCCATCACCATGATCAGCGCCATACTGCTTCTCCGTTCCGGCCGGAATACACGGATCAAGGGAGACGCCGCCATCGCCATGATCTCTGTCGGCGCGCTGGCAGTAGGCTACCTGCTGCTGAACCTTTTTCACACTTCCGGCAATCTCTCCGGGGACGTATGCACCACGCTTTTCGGTTCCATGTCCATCCTGACGCTCCGGCCTGCCGAGGTTTGGCTGTGCCTGGGACTCTCCATCGCGGTGATGATCCTGTTCTTTATTTTCTACAACCGGATTTTCGCCGTCACCTTTGACGAGGACTTTGCCCGCGCAACCGGTACCAGGGCGGACGCCTACAACCTGCTGATCGCCACTGTGATTGCCGTCATCATTGTTATGGCAATGAATCTGGTGGGATCCCTGCTGATCTCCGCCCTGATTATTTTCCCCGCCATGGCTGCCATGCGGCTGTTCAAAAGCTTTCGTTCCGTCACGATCTGCTCCGCGGTGCTTTCAGTATGCTGCGCCCTGGCAGGCCTGCTGATCTCCATCCTGGCCGGAACGCCGGTGGGATCAACCATCGTGGCGGCTGATATTGCGGCATTCCTGGCATGCTGCGGCGTCGCGAAACTGCAAAGGAGGACTGTCTGATGAAAAAGCGTTTTACCGTTTTCCTGGCGCTGTGCCTGGCGCTTGCATCCCTGTCCGCTGCTTTTGCGGAAACCGTCTCCGAACCGCTTCAGGTGGACCTGGATCTTTCACAGATGAGCGGAACCATCGTCTACGCGGAAGTATACAATCTCATGTATGATCCCGCCCCCTATCTGGGAAAAGTACTCCGCATCCGGGGATACTACAGCTTCTTCCGGGATCCCGTCACCGACAGCGTCTACTATGCCTGCGTCATTCCGGACGCAACGGCCTGCTGCATGCAGGGAATCGAGTTTGTTCCGGCGGAAGAACCCGCGGATCCTGATCATTACCAGGAAGACAGCGCGGATCTCACCGTCACCGGCCGGCTGGAAATGTATGATGATAACGGGGTCAGCTATCTGCATCTGGTCAACGCAGATGTACAGCTGAATCCGGAAACCTGATTCAGCTCAACGCAATTCATCATTCATATTGTTCAGATAACCGTGACAGGAGAATCGTCCCCGATGATCTTTCAGGATCATCCCGGGCGGTTTTTTGTTGATTTACACAATTTACAGCATTGTTACACCAATTTACAGTATTGTTACCCCGCCGTGTTGCAAACCATGATACAATGCGTCCGAAAGGAATAATCGGCCGTTCAGGAAGAGGGCGGCTGACAAAACAGAAAGGGGACCCCACCAATGAAGAAACTGCTTGCTTTCCTCCTGACCGCCATGCTGATCTGCGGCTCCGTTATTTCCGTATCATCCGCTGAAAAGAGTGGAGTATATGAATACAGGCTCCTGCTGGACGGAACAGCGGAAATCACCGACGTTGACAGCAGCTGCTCCGATAACGTGATTCCAGGAGAACTGGACGGCCATACCGTAACCGCTATCGGCCCCTCCGCGTTCTTCTACTGCAGCAAGCTCACGGATGTCACCCTCCCGGAGACCCTGACCTCCATCGGCAGGTATGCCTTTTCCACTTGCACCAAAATGAAATCCATCAACATTCCGGACAGCGTGCAGTTCATTGATGAAGGCGCCTTCGCTGATTGCTCCAAGCTGACCTCCTTCCGGATTTCACCGAATCACCCTGTCTATATCTTCAACAACGATATGCTGCTCAACAAGAAGGACATGACCCTGCTCCAGTACACCGGCAAAGGCGGAGACTATGAGGTTTTCTGGGGAATCAAGGCCATCGGCGCCGGCGCTTTTGAAGGAAAGAACCTGAAGTCTGTTGTCATTCCGAGCAGCGTCACCTACATCGGAGACTTCGCTTTCCGCAGCATCCGCGGCCTGAAATCCATCTCCATCCCGGACACTGTCACCTCCATCGGTTTCCAGAACTTCTACGGTGACAGCCAGCTGCAGTCCATCACCCTCCCAGCCGGCCTGAAAGAACTCGGCTACGGCTCCTTTGGATGGTGTACCGCCCTGAAATCCATTGAGGTTTCTCCGGACAACCCCTACTTCGAAATGAAGGACAACATGCTGATCGAAAAGGCGACTCAGAAGCTGGTCTACTTTTTGGATGCTGTCAACGGCACGCTGGAACTTCCCGACAGCATTCGTGAAATCGAAACAAACGCTTTTGAAAACAACAAAGGCCTGAAGGAAATCATCATCCCGAACAGCGTCCGGATTATCGGCAGCGCTGCCTTCAACGGCTGCCAGAATGTGACCGCGATTACCCTGCCTGAAGGACTGAAAGAAATCAGCTTCTACACCTTTGAACGCTGTTCCAAACTGGAAAGCCTTGTAATTCCGGACGGCGTTACCTATATCGGCGGCTATGCCTTCGAAGACTGCAAGAGCCTGAAAGAGCTTGTCATTCCCGCCAGCGTAACAGAAATCCACAGCAATGCTTTCTACGGCTGCAAAAAGCTGGTCTGCACGGTTGCCGACGGATCCTACCCACAGAAATTCTGTGAAGAAAACAACATCCATTACATTGTTAAGTAAGGCAAAAGCCGGGAGCTCCCGAAGCCAGGATCCCGGCGCGCAGAAACAGGAAGGCCGGGGATCATCCCCGGCCTTCCTTAGTTTGCTTTTTTCTGTTCCCTTTTGTTCACATACATGAGCCTGTCTGCGCGGCGAACCACGTCCTCCACACATTCGTCCTGCTTCGGATCGTAGACCGCCATTCCGCGGGCAACATGGATTCTTTCCCAGGGTTCCCTGCCGACAGCGCGCAGGTCATAGCAGCACTGATCAAACTGCTCCAGCAGTTCGTCCCTGCGCTCATATTCCCGTTTCCGGAGAATGGCGGCAAACTCATCCCCGCCGATCCGGAATACAGGACTGTGGGAGAAAACCTGGCAGATGGTGGCACAGGCTCTCTTCAGGTAAAGGTCGCCCTTGTCATGGCCGTATCGGTCATTGATCACCTTCAGGTCATTGCAGTCAAAGAAACAGACGGCAAAGGGAGGAAGGCCCTGTCCCTCCTCCGCATCCTTCTTCAGATCCTGCAGGAAGAGGTTGAACGCGCCCAGGTTGCGCACCGCCGTCAGCGCGTCTCCGTACGCCAGGTCATTCAGGTTGCGGATATAGCCTTTCAGGTGGGTAATCAGTTTATTGAAGGCGCCGGTCAGGATGCCGACCTCGTCATTGGTCCGTTTCTCCAGGGTGACGTCGTAATTGCCGGCGTTCACTTCCTCCGCGGCCTTGGTCAGCTGCCGGAGCGGCCGGGTAAGATGACCGGAAAGGAGGGAGGCGGCCAGGACCACAAAAACCAGCAGGATTGCAGAGACAATCAGCAGCTCCCGGATCCAGTTGTGCCATTCCTCATTGATTTCCGACAGGGGCACCGTCACGTTCAGGCGGGCGCCGCTGCTCAGCGGCAGCCAGACCGCCTGCTTTTCCACATTGTTGTAGGTGTAGCGGATCAGCGCGCTCTCCTCCAGCATACCGTAGGGCGTTTCCTTTTTGTTTTCGTCCTCCAGCTCTTCCTGGGTCATGCGCGGATGGTAAATTATCAATCCTTCGGAATCATTGATAAAAGCATAACCGCTGGTGTATGGCCGGATGTTGTCCACCAGCTTCGCCATGGTCGAATAATCGATCTCCATGCCGACGACGCCCACAAAAGTTCCCCGGCAGTAGACCGGAACATTGTAGGAAAGCACCCGCACATCCAGGTTGTCCGTAATATAGGGCCGCAGCCAGACCGCCCGGCCGGTGGATTTCGGAACGGTGAACCACACCAGGGCAGAAGTATCCTCCGTGTCATAGAGCGTGATATCCGTTACCTCATGCTCCTCAAAGCCTTCCCCCTCCAGGTTGGTGTACCAGAAGCCCTTTACATCGGCCGAAACCGCCGGATCAATCCGATAGTAATAGGTCAGGACGCCGTTGGTTCTTTTCGCTGTTTTCGCAAAAATGTCCCGGGTTCTGTCCACATGCGCCTGAAGCTCTTCCCCCCTCCAGGCTTTTCAGGTCGCCGTCCACAAAGGATGATACAATCTCCACGGACTGCGCCACGCTGTCGTAATAGGCGTTCAGGTTTTTCTGTCCGGTTTCACAAAGAAGGCGGAGCGTCCGCTCCGCGTTCGTTTCAGCCATGCTTCTGATCACCAGGGCTCCGAGAAGTATCGCGACGGTCAGCGCGACGGCAACCGCGCATACGGTCAGGGTGGTTACTTTGGCTCTGATAGATTTCACGGGGTTTCTTCCTTCTTTTTAGGTATATATTTGAGGGTGTATTCTTCCAGGTAATCCTCATAGTGATGGGGATGGCCCTCGTGCATGGATTCTGTCAGTTCGTGCACGTCCAGGGAGTCGCTGATCAGATCCACAATCACGATGGCAATGTTGGAGCAATGGTCGCTGACGCGTTCAAAATCCGCGATCAGGTCATTGAACACATAGCCCTGGCCGATGGTGCACTTGCCTTTCTGCAGACGGGCGGTATGCTTGTCCCGCATCCGGCGGCAGACCTTGTCGATGGTCTGCTCCAGCGGTTCCACCCGATAGGCTTCTTCCACATCATCGTTCAGGAAGCTTTCAAAGGTGATATTCATGATTTCCTGAATTGCTTCGGTCAGGTTATCCATCTCCTTCGCTCCCTTATCGGAGAAGGAGATGTTCTTTTCCTTCAGTTCCTGCGCCCGCTCGGCAATATTCAGCGCGTGGTCGCTGATGCGTTCCAGGTCTGTGATGGCGCGCAGGTACTGGCTGACCGCCTTGTTCTGCGTCTCTGTCATTTCACGGGCTGTCAGCTTCATCAGGTAGCTGCCGATTTTATCCTCATACCGGTCCACAATGCCTTCCAGCGTGGCCACTTCGTCAAATTCTTTTTCAGAGAAGTTGTCCAGCAGGGCAATAGCCATATCCATGGACTTCTGCGTCAGCTCCGCCATTTTATTAATGGTCAGCCGGGTCTGTTCAACCGCCAGGGTGGGATACGCAAGGAAACGTTCCTCCAGCCGGTCCATATCCCGGGTGTTTGCCTCGTCCGCCGGATTGCCGGGGATCAGGGCGATCATCAGCTTCTCAATCAGCGGGATGAACAGCGCCAGCACGATAATGGTGGATATCCGGAACAGGGTATTCAGCAGGGCGATGGAGAACATATCCATCACTTTATTCATGAAGGCGAACCGCAGCACCGCGTTCAGAATATAGAACACAGTGGCGAACAGGATCACCTGCAGGACCTCAATCACCAGGTAGGATACGGCCGTGCGCCTGCCGTCCCGGGAAGAACCCATACCGGAAAGCAGCACCGGTACCGATCCGCCGATGGCGATACCCAGGATGATGGGCAGCGCCACATCAAACGTAATCAGGCCTGTGGCTGACAGCGCCTGCAGGATACCGACGGAAGCGGAAGCGCTCTGGAGCACAGCTGTAAAGACAATACCGATCAGGATCCCCAGGAACGGATTGGAAAAGCTGGTCAGGAAGGAGATAAAGCCAGGATCCTCCTTCAGGACCGAAACCGAACCGCTCATGGTTTTCATGCCGAACATCAGCACCGCAAAACCCATGAGGATATCCGCCGCGTGATGCACGCTGCGCTTTTTGGAGATATGTTTCATCAGGATTGCACCGATAGCCGTCAGGGCCGCCAGCGCCTCCGTGCTCAGCAGCTGCAGGAAGGGGGAGGTTCCGCCTCCGGACATGCCGGAAAGGCAGATAATCCAGCCCGTAATACTGGTACCGATGATTGCGCCCATGATAATGGCGATGGCCTGGCGCAGTTTCATCATGGCCGAGTTCACAAAGCCGACCACCATGACGCTGGTGGCGGAAGAGGACTGGATCACCGCGGTGACCCCCGTACCAAGCAAAATGCCCTTAAGCGGTGTGGAGGAAAGCCGGTACAGAATCAGTTCCAGCTTATTGCCGGCAACTTTTTTCAGTCCGTCACCCATCAGCGACATACCGTACAGGAACATCGCCACCCCGCCCAGGAGCAATACAAAATCCAAAAGTTCCATTTTTCTTACCCTCCATCTGCGTGTTTCCCTGACATGCCCCATGCACGTCCGCGCAGTTCTGCCCATTTTTCACTTTTCGATGTGATTCTACCACATGAATCCGTTGCTCCGCAAGGCCGGGAAGCCTGTGCAGCGGATTTTTCTCCTTCCTTTTTCTTTTCCGCTATGATAAGATGAAGAAAAGCCAGCCAAACAAAAGCCGCCGTTTCCGCCTTCTTTCCGGCAGGAACTTCACGGCGCTTAAAGGAACGGAGAACATATGTCATCAGAGAAAAAGAACAAACACAACGGTCAGACCTCTTCCGAAAACGTGTATATCAACCGGGAGCTGAGCTGGCTGGAATTTAACCGGCGCGTGCTGCTGGAAGCCGCCGATCCGCATGTTCCCCTGCTGGAACGGCTCAAGTTCCTGATGATCTACCAGTCCAACCTGGAGGAATTCTACCGTGTACGCATCGGCATCCTGACCCACCGGGCCATGCTGACGCCGGACAGCGGGGATCCGGTTTCCGGTATGCTGCCGGAAGCTCAGATTACGGCTGCCCTGCTGATCACCCGGGAACAGCAGACCCTGATGGAAAGCATCTGGAAGGGTATCCGGGAAGAGCTGCACGAAAACAAGATCGATGTGCTGGATTTCCGGAAGATCAGCAAGGTGGACGAGCTGATGAGCAAAAAGCTCTTCGGCGATATCCGGGACCTGCTTTTCCCGAAGATCATCCCGGCCGATCAGCCCCTGCCTTTCCTGTGGAACGGGGAAGGCAACGTGGTCGCGTTCCTCGGCCGCGGCACGGAGCAGAAAATCTGCATTATCCCGCTCCACCGGATCCCGGCCTATCAGAGCTTTGAGATTGACGGCTGCCAGAAGATTGTACTGACTGCCCAGCTGGTCCGGCACTTCCTGCCGCTGCTGCTGAAAAAGGAAACCATTGTCCAGTCCGCCGTCGTGGACGTGACCCGGAACGCGGACGTCTTTTTCTCCAGCATGGAGGACCGGGCAGACGATAACTTCCGCGACAAGATTTCAGGTATGCTGAGCAAGCGGAAACGGGAAATGCCGGTGCGCGTCCGCATCTTCGGCAAGCTGACAGACCCCGCCCGCTCCCTCCTGATCCGGAAACTCCGGGTGCCGGAGGACCGGGTGTTCACGCAGGCCGTTCCCTTTGACCTGTCCTTCCGTTCCTGCATCGGCGGGCCTGCGTCCTTCCGTTATCCGGACCGGAAACCCTCCAGGGATATCGGCCTGAAAAAGGGCGAGTATTTTTCCTATATTGAGAAGCATGACCTGCTGCTCAGTTTTCCCTTCCAGAGTATGATGTCCTTTGTGGACCTGATCTACGAAGCGGCGGACGATCCGGACGTACGGTCCATCAAAATCACGCTGTACCGGATGAGCGGCAGCAGCAAGATTGCCGCGGCACTGGCCTATGCCGCCGACCGGGGCAAGGACGTGCTGTGCCTGCTGGAGCTGCGGGCCCGCTTTGACGAACAGAACAATATTGACTATTCCGAAATGCTGGAGGACGCAGGCTGCCGCGTCATTTACGGCCTGCCGGACCAGAAGGTGCACAGCAAGCTGTGCGTCATCACCCGGCAGAAAGGAATGATCCTGAACCGCATCACCCAGGTCGGCACCGGCAACTATAACGAAGTGACCGGCGAACAGTATACCGACCTGTCCCTGATCACCGCCCGGGAAGAGGTTGGCCGCGAAGCCGAGGCCGCCTTCACCGCACTGGAAAACGGCGAGATCCCGCCGGAAGCCCAGGCGCTGTGGATCGCTCCGCTGAGTTTCAAGCCCCGGGTGCTGGAAATGCTGGACCGGGAAATCGAAAAGGGAGAAAACGGCCGCGTGGCCATCAAGATCAACTCCCTGAACAACCGCGAAGTGATGGAAAAGCTGATCGAATGCTCCCGGGCCGGCGTAAAGGTGGAGCTGTTCATCCGCGGGATCTGTTCCCTCCGCCCCGGCATTCCCGGCATGACAGACAACATCACCGTCCGGGGCGTGATCGGACGGTGGCTGGAGCATTCCCGGATCTACAGTTTCGGGGAAGGCGAAGACCAGCGGCTGTTCATCGGTTCCGGCGACCTGCTGAACCGGAACCTGGAGCGGCGGGTGGAAGCCTTCATTGAAGCGGTGACCCCGGATACCCGGGAACAGCTGAACGAAATCCTGGACGCCCTGCGGAACGACAGGGAAAAATCCTGGCTGATGCAGCCGGACGGCACCTATGTCCGGGAAGAAGGCGGCGAGGGCACCTCGTCCCAGGAAGCGCTCTACCGCTACTTCAGCAACCGGAAGGTATCCCTGACGGAGGAGACACCCGAAAAGGAAGAAAAATACGTGAATGAAACGGAAGAACCTGTGGAAAAGGCCAGCGGACTCTTCGGCTGGCTCAGACAAATCATCCGGAAAGGATGATTTGTAATTCAGAATTTAGAATTCAGAATCAATGCTTTCCAACGCTTCTTCTTATAGGTATTGATACCGCTAAAAAAATCCCGCAGCAAAAGATAAAACCGCTGATTATAGAGATGCGCACTATATAATTATGAATTGTGAATTATGAATTGATCTGACTGGAGGGAAGAAACCATGGCTGAAAAGTACAACATCTGCCTGGATGTAGGCGGCACAAAAGTACTGGGCGCGATTTTTGATGAGAAGGATCAAATCATCTACCGCCTGAAAAAACGGTCCAAGAGCGGCGGCTCCGCCTCAGCCGATGTGGAAAAGGTCATCATCGACGTGGTGGAGGAAATGATCAAGGAATCCGGCATCGACCGGAAAAAGCTGAACGCCGTGGCTTCCTGTGCTCCCGGGGTCATTGACCAGGAAAACGGCATCGTACTCTTTACGCCGAACCTTCCCTGGCGGGACTATGACATGGCCGGCGCCATGCGCAAGCAGTTCGGCGTGCCCTTCTATGTGGGCAACGACGTAAACCTGGGCGTGCTGGGTGAATATCACTTCGGCGCCGCCCGCGGATATAAAAACATCGTCGGGTTCTTCGTGGGCACCGGCCTGGGCGGCGGCCTGATCCTGAACGGTTCCCTTTTCACAGGCAATCAGTTCAAAGCTGCCGAGTACGGCCACATGATCCTGGATCCGGAAGGCCCGCTGTGCAACTGCGGACAGCGCGGCTGCCTGGAAGCGTTCTCCAGCAAACAGGGAATGAGCGCCTATATCCGCCAGCAGATCAGCCGCGGCCGGGAGACCCTGATGGCAGACGCTGTACAGGAGGGCGTTTTCCGTTCCAAGAAACTGGTGAAAGCGCTGGAAGCCGGAGACAAGGTCGCCATGGAGGCGGTGGACCGGGCCTGTCACTGGCTGGCAGTCGCCACCGGCAACATGATCAACACCATTTCCCCGGACCTGATCCTTTACGGCGGCGGCGTTATTGAAGCGCTGGGCGACCTGTTCCTGGAAAAGATCCTCGCGGAAGTGGACCGTTACTGTATGCCGCAGATCCGTTCCACTGTGGAAATCAAAAACGCAGCCCTCGGGGACGATTCCATCCTTTACGGCGACCTGGCCATGATCAAGGGCCTGTAAGATACCCGTACCGATACCGGCACCGGCCTGGTGCCGGTTGTTTGTTTCCTGCTGCCACGCCCTGTTCAGTTCCGTCCTCCCGGGGCCGTTACATAGTTTACAGTTTTGTTACACCCAAAGCTTCCGGATAATGATACAATGAGGATGCACAATTGAGGATAAAGGGGTTGCGCAGGTTATGGAAACGATCTTTCTGGTAGAAGATGAAATGAATATCCGCCGGCTGACAGGAATGCATCTTCAGCTGGCTGGTTACACCGTGAAGGAACTGGAAGACGCGGCCGCCGCCCGTGACGCGCTGCGGGAAGAAAAGCCCGCCCTGGTGCTGCTGGACGTCATGATGCCCGGGGAAGACGGTTTCTCCCTGGGAGAGGATCTGATCGCTTCCGGTATCCCCGTCATCTTCCTGACGGCGAAAACCGCCGTCCCGGACCGGGTCCGGGGACTCCGCATGGGCGCCCATGACTATATCCTCAAGCCCTTTGAGCCGGCCGAACTGCTGGCACGCGTGGATAACGTGCTGAAGCGTTCCAAGCCTGCGCCGTCCGATTATGTCCAGGGAGATCTCCGGGTGAATTTTGAAACCCGGGAGGTCTGGCGGAATGACGAACCGGTTCCCCTGACCACGCTGGAGTTCAACCTGCTGAAGACGCTGATCGAATCCGGCCGGACCGCCATGAGCCGGGAGGAACTGCTCCGTGCTGTATGGGGATACCACTATACCGGCGAGACCCGGACGATGGACGTGCACGTACAGCGCCTGCGCGGTAAAATCGGCAATGACCGGATTGAAACCATTGTCCGATTCGGCTATCGTTTCCGGGAGGATGTATGAGAAAACAGATTGTCACCGGGATGCTTCTGCTGATCCTGCTGATCCTGCCTGCGCTGCTGTATCTGCAGATCAACCAGAGTTTCCGGCTGTCTGTCGCAAAAGCCCGGGAAAACGCGGAGCGTGAAGAAACGGCCGTAGCCCGGCTTGTCTCTTCGGAAATTCTGAGAAGCCGGTCCTCTTCCAACGCTGATACCCTTAAAGCAGTCCGGGATGTCCGTCAGCAGCTCGGCTTCGAGCATATGCAGATCCTGTTCTACAAGGACCGCAGCCCGCTGTCCATCATGCTGTCGGAGGAAAACTCCTTCCTGCTGGACAGCAAGGAACGCACTTCCTACCTGTCCGACAATGAGGAAATGCTGTATATCGTTCACCCGCTGGATGACCATAATACGCTGATTACCAGGTCGGATTTTTCCGAATTCTATAACATGCTCAGGGACCAGACCGCGTCCGGCCTGAGATTCTGTCTCGGCGGACTGGCCATAGCCACGGTGCTGTCCCTGCTGATTTCCGGCAGGATCACCCGCAGGCTGAAAACCCTGTCCCGCTCCGCGGACGCTGTCCGCAGCGGTACTCCCCTCGCCCTGGAGCCTTCCGGAAAACGGGATGAAATCGGCAAACTGACCAACGCGTTCATTGAAATGAACAAAGCGGTGGTCCAGAGAGAGGAAAACCTCCGGGAAGACGCCCGGCAGCGGCAGTCGCTGATTGACGCCCTGTCCCATGAAATGCGTACTCCCCTGACCTCCATCGTCAGTGCCGCGCGGCTGATCCAGAAAGGCGGCGACATGGTCGAAATGCGGGAGGAAATGTGTGACCTGATCGTCAAAGAATCCCGCCGCCTCGCCGAAATGGACGAAAACCTGATGAAGCTCACGCGGATGAACGGTTCCGAACTGAAAACAGAAACCTTCTCCATGCTGGAAATGGCGCAGGAAGCGCTGGCTGTTACGCCGGACGCGGTGCTGACCGGAGAAGATTCCACAGTAACCGCCGACAGGGATCTGATCATCCACCTGCTGCGCAATCTGGTCAGCAACGCCGGAAAAAGCGGCACCCTGACTCCCGTACGCGTCACACTCCATCCACGGGGATTCGCGGTATCGGATGAAGGCTGCGGCATGACGCCCGAGCAGATCAGCCATTGCACAGAGGCCTTCTGGAAAGCCGACCCGGCCAGAACCCGGGCTTCCGGCGGTGCCGGTCTCGGACTCACCCTTTGTCAGAATATTGCCCGGCTGCATGGGACTGATCTGGTCATCCGGAGCACTCCCGGAAAGGGAACCACTGTAGAATTTACATTGCCGTTACATCCCCTTGAAGACTCTGAAACATCCAATCCCTTATCCTGAAAACGAAAGGAGGTAATCGCATGTCCGGATTCAGTCCCGTCATCCGTCACAGGCTGTTCCTGCTGGCTGCCTTTCTGATCCTGTCGCTGCTTCCTTTCCCATCCTTTGCCGAAACCTCCAGAGACTATTCTCCCTATGCGCCTGAAATCGACAGATGGCCGGAACGTCAGCCGGTCAGCGCTGAGGACATTGCCCGTGCTCCGCATTATTCCGACTTTATTGACTTTGTCAGTCCCTGGCTGACGGATATCGAACTGGCAAAAATGCGTGAATTCCAGGCTGCCCTGAAGGACGGGGACATCACCTATTCGGGGGATTCCATCGTCAATCCTTCCACTGTCAACAGCCAGGACGTCGCAGTTTTCACCCTGAACCCCGAGGATTTCTGCGGGGAAAGCTATTATGTTTTCCTGCCGGATTCCCAGTCTTTATCCGACACCCAGCTGGTTGCCCTGGCCGCTGCCTTTGAGGATCTGGGCATCGATTTTGATCCGGATTCCCTGAATGACCGGAACTGCTGCCGGCACTGCAATGTGCTGGAAACCAGATGGCTGACGGATGAAGAAAACGACCGCATGGAAGAAATCAGAAACAAGATCCGGCGCGGTCAGCTGAAGAAAGAGGATATTCCGTCAGATACACAGGTGCTGACAGCGGAAAAAAGAACTCCCCGCACCTGGGGTCTGGACAGCAAAACGTTCCTTTTCTATCCCTACAGGCGCATGACAGACGATGAACTTGCTCTGTTTGCCCTGATGGATGAAGGAATATGGGATATTGATCCGGACGAACTGCAGGCGGCTGCCCTGAAAGATACCGGAGAGCTGATTAATCTTTCGGGAAATGTCCGCAAGTACAACCCCTGCACCAACCGTGAACTGATGCAGCTTGACGGCGACACCTACCTTCCCCGGAGCAGCGCGGTATACAAATACACCAGCCAGTTCTACTTTGAAGGGTATGACGGTTTCTACCAGCGGACGCACTGCAACATGGACATCGTTCAGCTGCAGGAAACCGGTTCCGTTCCCGAAACAGCGGGTATCCACCTGTGGTACGGTTATTATTCAGATTTCACGGATAATGATTTTCCGGAAAGCCATGAAGCGGAATGGCTGGCTGCCGTACAGGACTGGGCCGGTCAAACGCTGCGGCTTCCCGAAGAAGTCCTGCAAAGCGGCTGGACCGTTGCGGAAAGGCTGGATGTTTACGGATCGCAGCTCATACAGGTCCGGCTGATCACGGAAGAGCTGGAAATCTACGTATGGGTTTACCAGAATTCCTGCAAAATCAGCGACTGCCTGATCTACAACCGGAAATGGTACGATGATTCATTTAAAGGATTCTACATCTGATACAGTCAGCAAAACCCCGGTGCCTTTGCAGGCACCGGGGTTTCTTTATTTCAGCGGAAAACTCCCCCGGTGATCGGCCGGGGGAGAAAGGAGGTTACCACGAACCGGCTGATACCGGTCCCTGGGGGGACGTCATTCAGTTGCTGTGGGTCGCAGTGTAATTCCGCTGATAGATCTCCATGTACTGTTCCAGACCCATGCTGTTCAGGCGGGCGATATAATCGTCCCATTCCGCTTCAACACCGCCCTGGGACAGCCACTTGGCGCGCATTTCCTCTGCATAGTTGATGATATCGGTCTTGATGAGATTCAGGTCATCGGTATCTTCCTCACTGAGGATCATGCTGGGCAGGTAGACGCTGGTGGCGTACTTGCGGTAGTAGTTCTCATTGCGGTCAAACTTCGCCTGATGGCCGGCAGAACGCGGGATCTTGCTGCCGAAGAAGTCACTGGTCAGCGCGATCGGACCGTCGGAGGCGAATGCTTCCTTATAGCGGAACTCGTCGTAGCTCATGCCTTCGGGCGTATCGATGTAATCATAGGTGCCGTCGCCGTTATCCTTGATATTGATGCCGATGGGGCCCAGGTCGCACTGCATGGACTGGATCGGATCATAGAAGGTATCCACCCACTTCATCAGCAGGGCGGGATCCTTGCAGACATTGGTGATGGAGAAGCCGTTGGCTGACATAGTGGAGTCGGGAGAGGTTCCCCAGGAAGTGGTGCCGTTCGGTCCGAGGAGGGGGCTCATGGGTTCATATTCATCCTCGTGCACAGTACCCAGGTCAAAGGCATTCCAGCACATGAACACGCCGATGTTGGCGATATCGCCCTGGTTCTGAGCATTGTAGGTCTTCTTGTCCATGGTGAAGCCTTCCTGATCAATCAGGCCCTTGGCAAAGAAGTGTTCATACAGGTATTTGCAGCCTTCCTTGTAGCCTTCGGTAACCGGCACGAACACCAGCTGTCCGTCTTCACCCACAACGATATGGGCATTGCCCTGCGCCAGGGTATCCGCATAGCCGAACGCACCGAAGAAGCCGCCGATATCGCGCTGGGAGCCCAGGAACTTGAAGGTCATGGGGATCTCATCGTTGGGATCACCGTTTCCGTTGGCGTCCTGTTCCTTAAAAGCAGTCAGCACCGTCTCGAGCTCCTCGAGGGTGGTGGGTTTTTCCAGTCCCAGGCGCTCCAGCCAGGTCTTGTTGATCATAATGTTGGAAGCGATGGTGCCGTCTTCACCTTCCTGTACATAGGGGGTGGAATAGATGTTTCCGTCAGGCGCGGTGATCATGGACCTGATGTCCGGGCGGCGTTCCAGCAGCGCCTTCAGGTTGGGAGCGTTCTCTTCAATCAGGTCATTCAGCGGAATCAGGATACCCTGGGATCCGTAAACCACCAGGTCAGAAGAGCTCAGGGAGAATTTTCCGAAGAAACCGTCCGGCAGGTCCTTGTTGGCCGCCAGCAGCAGGTTCTTTTTCTCGTCATATTCCGCCTGCTGGATCTTTTCCCAGTTGATATGGATGCCGGTGAGTTCCTCCAGGTTCTTGAAGAACACCATTTCGTCCGGATCACCGTGCAGCGGACGCACACGGATGATCAGGTTGAATTCCACAGGGGAATCCACGAGGGGGTAGCCTTCAGCCAGGACTGCCGCGCAGGACAGCATCATAGCCAGGGCCAGGATGATTGCCAGGATCCGTTTCATGTCTGTTTCCTCCTTGAAAAAAATGTTATATTGCAGGGCAGACAGCCCTTAAAACCAATTCAGAATTAAGAATTCAGAATTATTGGTCATGCCGCATGGGAGTTGCCAGTGAAGAGTGAAGAGTGAAGAGTTTCCAGTTAATGACAGGCTTTGTGAAAGGTTTTAACCTTTCACAGCTCCGCAACCTCAATCGTCGCATTGCTCGCTTGGAGCGCTTCGCACTGCTCGTTTCGGTTGACTCGTTCGGGTCGCTTCCTGCTTCGCAGGATGCCGCACTGTGGCACCGCTTCCCTCGCTCCCCGATCAAATGATCTTCGCAGTTCAGGGATTTAGCCCTTCACTGCTCCGATCATTACACCCTGAATGAAATAGCGCTGGAGGAAGGGATACAGGATCAGCAGCGGAAGGGAGGAGGCGATAATCACCCCATACTTGATCAGTTCTCCCAGCCTCATCTGCGCCGCCAGGTTGGCAGCGTCATCCACCATGTCGTTCATAGAGTTCTCGAACAGGATACTCCGCAGAACCAGCTGGAGCGGACGTTTGCTGTCCGTTCTCAGATAGAACAGGGCTTCCTGGTACCTGTTCCAGTGACTCACTGCATAGAAGAGCACCAGCACCGCCAGGATAGACTTGGACAGCGGTAGCACAACCTTCATAAAAAACTGTACATTGGTCGCGCCGTCCAGCTGTGCCGCCTCCAGCAGGTCATCCGGGATCGTCTGCTGGAAAAAGGTCCGGGCCACAATCAGGTTCCAGGAGCTCACCGCCACCGGAAGAACCATTGCCCAGATTGTATCCAGCAGGTTCAGGCCGCGTACCAGCAGGAATGTCGGCATCAGGCCGCCGGAGAAAATCATGGTGAACGTGATCAGCATCATAAAGAAGTTCCGGCCCACCAGATCCTTCCGGGACAGGGCATAGGCCGCCGGAACGGTGATCAGCATATTCACCAGGGTTCCCAGTCCGGTATAAAGCAGCGTATTTCGATAGCCGCTGAAGAAAGAATCGTATTCCAGAATGCGCCTGTATCCGTCCATCGTGGCCTTTACCGGATACAGGATCACTTTTCCCGCATTGACGTCCACCGGATCCGATATAGAAGCAATCACAACGAAATACAGGGGATAAGCCACCAGCAGGAGGCAGATCGTCAGGATCACATAGTTCATCACATCAAAGACCCGGTCTGCCCTGGTTTCACTGATTTTTCTCTTTCTTCCTGCCGCCAGTTCCGTCTGCAGCATGCGTGGCTCCCTCCTTCCTGCCGGTTTCCGCTCAGAAGAGCGAGGAATCGGATACTTTTTTCGAAATAAAGTTCACGGTTGTAATCAGCACTAGATTCACCACCGACTCAAACATTCCTACAGCGGTGGAAAGGCTGGGCTGATTATCCAGCAGTCCCCGCTGATAAACATAAACGGATATTATTTCCGAGGTGGATACATTCAGGTCATTTTTCATCAGGAACGCTTTCTCAAAGCCCACCGTCATCACCTTTCCGGCGCCGAGGATGAACATGATCACCACCGTGGGCAGGATCCCCGGCAGGTCAATATGCCAGACCCGCTGGTACTTGTTGGCGCCGTCCATGATAGCTGCTTCGTGCAGTTCCGGATTGATATTGGAAAGAGCCGCCAGGTAGATGATGCTGCCCCAGCCGGCATTCTGCCAGATGTCCGAGCCGATATACAGAGGCCGGAACCAGGAAGGTTCCGCCATAAAGTGAATTCTTGTACCGCCCAGGGCCGCAATCATGTGATTGACAATTCCGTTTCGCGGGGAAAAGAACAGGGAGATAATGCCGACCAGCACCACCACAGAAATAAAATGCGGCGCGTAGATTGTGGTCTGCACCAGCTTCTTGTATTTTTTGGACGGAATCTGATTCAGTAGCAGCGCCAGGAGAACCGGCACCGGGAAAGAAATCAGCAGCGTTCCTACACTGATCATCAGGGTGTTGGTGATCAGTCGGCCAAAGTTGGGACCGCGGAAAAACTGTTCAAAATATTTCGTTCCGACCCAGGGGCTTCCCCAGATTCCCTCAACCGCCCTGTACTTCTTAAAAGCCAGCTGCAGGCCAAGCATCGGATAGTAGCGGAAGATCAGGAAATAGGCCAGTGCAGGCAGCAGGAAAAGATACAGCTGCCAGTTGCACAGGATCTTATTCAGCTTTCTCCGCCCCGGACTCAGCCGCAGATCCCTGCCCGGATTTTTAGCCAGCATTGTCATTCCGCTTCCACCGCGCCTTTCATTTTATGGGGCTGCCGCCCCTTCAGATGTCAAAATCGTATGCATTTTGTGCCAGATAGTCAATCTTCACTTTTTGAATCGGTATTCATTTCTTGAAACAAATTGGATTGCCGTCCCAAAATATGCATTTTTAGAATCGTCAATTCTGCCAATCCATCGCCGGTTTCCCTTTCCCGCCATTGTACCCAGAAGAGATGAAATGCTATAATAGGACCCTCATAACGGAAAAGGCGGAGATCCAAAATGAGAAACAAAAGCGGAACCTTCTACCGGTATATTCTTTCCTACGCGCTGGTACTTTTTCTGCCGGTAGCGGTTCTGTTTGTGCTGTTCAATTCCTTCCTGCTGGACCGTTACAGCCAGGAAATTGCCGAAAGCAACGACCGGCTGCTGAGCCAGATGCGGGAAAACGTGGATACCCAGCTGGAACAGCTGGTCAACATTTCCTATATGATTCAGAACAACTCGGTGGTCAACCTCCGGACCAACGAGGGAGACGTGGTAGCCGCCCGCAAAGCGGTGGACACCCTGGGCGTGCTGCACTCCGTCTCCACCCTGCCGGAGTTCCTGATCGCCTACCGTTCCGGGACGGAGTACTGTTTTACCTCCTCCTCCCGGATCAAACCGGAGCTGCTCTTCTCCAATCAGCTGGTTTACAGCCGCCATACCCTGGAGGATTTTCTGGAAACCGTGGACCGGCCGGAAAGCATCCTGACCTGGCCGGAGGATACGATCCGCCAGTACGGCGGCCTGGAAGCGGAATACATCACGCTGTTTGTTTCTGTGCAGGCCGGGGCACGCACTCCGAAACTGCGCACCGTGTTTGTGATCCCCTCCTCCCGCCTGCGCCGTATGGTTGCTCCCATTACGGATGATTACGGCGGAACCGTGCAGATCACTGATCCGGAAGGCAACCTGCTGCTGGGGATCGGCCCGGTTTCCCGGGAGGAATACCTCCGGGCCGGGGGCGATGCCTCCGGCAGGATCATGCTGCAGGGGGAAAAGTATCTGCTGTCCTCCGCCCATTCCTCCATCGCGGGCTGGGACTACACCGTACTGATCCCCGCCCGGCTGGTTGAAGCGCCTATGCACCGGGCCCAGCAGCTGATGCTCCTGCTGCTGGCCGTCATCTCCATTCTGGGCGCCACGGCCGTCTATTTCCTGTCCAACCTGCACTACAAGCCCCTGAAGCGTCTGACGGAAAAAGCCCTGGGCAGCAGCTACAAAGCCCGGCCCGGCGCGGCGGATGAAATGCGCCAGGTGGAAGCGGTGCTGGACGCCCTGGCCCAGGAAACCCAGGCCAGCCGCCTGGCCCTGGAGGAAAGCCGTTCGGTTCTTCTGCAGGGCAGCCTGTACCGGCTGTTGTCCGGCGAGAACGGTTCCGCCGTCCGGGAGGAGCTTTCCCGGCTCGGCCTGACCATCGCCGCGGACGGTCTGTACCGCATCGCCGTTCTGGACTGCGGAAAAGAACAGCTGGCAGATCTGAGCCGGGAAGCCGACGCGTTCATGTCCTCTCTGTCCTTCGGCCGGGAAGACGCGGTACTATGCACCGCCCTGCCGGATGAGGGCAGCCTGGCCATTCTCTTCCCCGGCGCCGCGGCGGATGACGGCGTCGAGGAGACGCTTTACAGCCTGAAAGAGCATCTGGAAAAAGCCGGAGGTCTCCCGGTCTCCGTCGGTCTGAGTCTTCCCTGCCCCGGGGCCAGCATCGGCAAAGCCTATTCCCAGGCCGTACGGGCGCTGCGGTTCCGCCTGGTGCGGGGCAGCGGCTGCCTGGTCGTTTATTCACCCGACCTGGATGCTTCCTCCTCGCTGGAGAACTATCCGCGGGAACAGATGGAACAGCTGCAGTGGTACCTGCTGCAGCCGGACGCCGAAAACGCCGGAAAGATCCTGCACCGGATCCTGGGCGGCCTTCAGCGGGAACCGGTTTCCTTCAACTATGCCCGGATGGTCTGCTTCGACGTGGTCAACAAGACCGTGCGCACCCTGTATACCGGCCGGGACGGTTCCGCCGGTCCCGCCGCGCAGCCCGAAATGCTGGAGCAGCTGATTTCCTTCGATACGGTTCCGGAACTGCTGACGCTTCTGGAAAAGTTTGTGGAGGAAACCTGTGCCTCCATCCGCACTCTGGAACCGGACGCGGGTTACGACCGGGCCCGGGATATGAAAGCCTATATCGGTGAAAACTGTTTTGACGAGATGTTCTCCCTGCAGGCCATGGCTGAACGCTTCAGCCTGACGCCCTCCAACCTTTCCCATTATTTCAAGAACTGCACCGGGCAGGGCATCCTGGAATATGTGCAGGGCCTCCGGAAAAAGGAAGCCTGCCGGCTGCTGTCGGAAACCGACGAACCGGTTCAGATTGTCGGGGAAAAGGTGGGCATGCCCAACGTTTCCTCCTTCATCCGCTTCTTCAAGCAGCAGACCGGCATTACGCCGGGTCAGTACCGCCGGCAGAACCGGTCTTCCGTCCCGGCTAAATAATCCCCCGAAAAACAGCGCGGTGCCCGAAAGCACCGCGCTGTTTTTCGTTCATTCACGTCCGCCCTGCTCAGTCCCTGCAGAAGTCCCCGTTGTCATCCAGCCGGAGCCGCAGGTCAGCGGGAGCGGATTTTTTCAGGCAAAGCCGGACATTGGGCATATCGCTGAAGTCCACAAAGCGTACCGCGGCGTCCTCCGCCACGCCGGTATGGATTTTCCGGTCAATCAGGCGGTCCCGCAGCAGTTTCTCCCCGGCGCTGATCGAAACCGTATAATCCGCGCAGGCTGCCAGTTCCCGCCAGCCATCCTCCTCCAGCAGCAGGTAGTTGCCCTCCAGAAGCACAATGTCCCCGTCCACGGTCACCGCGTCCTCCACCGGATTGTGGAGCAGGCGGTCATAGGCCGGCCAGCCGCAGATCTCCCCGGCCGCTACCCTCCGCACTGCGGATAACAGCTTTTCCAGGTCAAACGTCACGGGAGCTCCCTTGATCTCCACCATGGCAATTTCCCGGCCGTCCCGCACCGTACGGTGGCTCAGCAGATACTCCTGCCTCCGGTGAAATCCGTCCATGCCCACCGCCTGCACCGGACACAGCCCGGTCCGCTCCCGGGACAGGTGTTCCAGGAAGCTGGCCAGCGTGCTTTTTCCCGCTCCGGGCGGTGCTGCCAGCAGCACCAGGATACGTCTTCCCGCTGCCCGCTGCCGCTCCGTCAGGCATTCCAGCAGAGGTACAAAAATCTCTTCCACCGCCCGTTCACTGTAGTGCGCGGCTGTTTCAATCCCGTTGATCCGAACCCTGTATTCCGTCATTACCGGTTTCCTGCCCCGTTTTCTTCTTTTTCCGATTCCAGCCGTATTATACAGAAAGAGCGGAAATCCGGCAATCAGCCAAAAAAGATCCGGCACCGGAGACAGACTCCGATGCCGGATATATCAAATCTGCCGGCCGGTTCCGGTATTACGGCCGTCCGGGATCATCCATTCTTCCGGATGAATCCGTAAGCCAGTGCAGCCACAGCCACCACGATCAGAAGTCCGCTTGACCTGGCAACACAGTACAGCAGTCCGCGGGCACCTCTTGCCGCCAGCAGAATCAGCGCGGCAGCCGCGATGATCAGGCCCACACTTCTGGTTTTGTCCATGCCGAACATCTTACATGCCCTCCTTCCGAACAGATCCGGTGATTTCTTCACCGTGAGGAAAGCATATCACGCGTCCCGCCGGAAAAACAGGATCCAAAACCGACAAATAAGGCGGGTTATTTTTCCTCCGCGGGCGTTTGCCCGATGCCCTGTTTCAGGAAGAATTCCGTTTCCATGGCCAGGGCGTCCTGTTTGGAAGCTCCCGTAAAGCCATGGCCCTGTCCCGGCATCACAATCAGCCGGGCGTCGGGATAGGTTTCCCTGGCTTTCTCCGAATAGCGCAGCGGAACAACGGGATCCTTATCTCCGTGCAGGATCAGCACCGGGCCGGTATAGGACGGCAGGAGATCATAAAGGTTAAAGGAGGTGGCGTCCTCATCATATTTCCGGCTGATCCTGAAACCCATGATGCTGCTGGTTTCCGGGAACGTCCCGTCCGGCAGCCTCCGTTTTTCCGAATCGTCCTGCAGCACGATGGCCGGGAACTCCAGCACCACCGCTTTGATGTCCCCGGGCCGCCGGGAGGAAACATAGGCGGAAACAAAGCCGCCCTGGCTTGCTCCCCACAGGCAGATCTCCGAGATCCGCCCGTCGCCCCGGAAATGATCAATCACCGCGTCCAGGTCCGCCGCCTCCGTCAGCACAGACATGTCCAGCATGGTTCCGCTGCTCCTGGAGTTAAACCCACCGCCGCAGAAATCCAGGCTAAAGGTGGCAAAGCCGGCTTTGTTGAAATAAGCCGCACTGTCCAGGTCCAGGCTGTGATTGCCTCCGAACCCGTGAGAAAGGATGATCAGGGGCACCGGCGTTTTTTCTTCCGGGAGCCGGAGTACGCCGAACACATTTCCGTTGGGGCTCTGGATAATGATTTCTTCCATAGGACTTCCCTCCGTAAAAACTGTATGTATGACGCCGATCAGCAGCATAATGACCATTACTGCCGGAACCAGCCGCTTTTTCATGGGATTTCCTCCCGCTTTCTGTTCATAAAAACAGTATAGCATATATTTTCACAAAATCCGAAACCGCGGAGCCTCCGCCAGACAGAAAAAAGAGGGCTGAACCCTCTTTTTCCATATATCACCGGCCTGTTTTGCCGGACTGATCCTGCTTGTCGGAATCCACAACCAGGGTGGCGGAACCGTAAGCCTTCAGGGGATGGCCGGTTTCGTCAAACTCCGTGGTATACCGGACATGGAAGGGGATCCGTCCGACAGTCAGGGGAATGATGGCTTCCAGCTCTCCGACGCCGTCCTCCAGCTTCCGGTGCCATTCACGGTACATGTCCGCGTAGTCTGGCGGGAACAAGCCGCTTTCGATCACCGGTTCCGGATAATTCTTCACCACAGGCGGCAGGCCCAGGTCCCGCATACAGCGGAAGCAGGGGCGCATCTCATGGGTGTCGATATTGTATTCCCAGGCATACATATTGGCCTGTTCAAAAGCCGCCTGGAAGCGCTTCTCGTTTTCAGCCAGCTCCTGATAGCTTCTTTTTTCCTCAGTAATATTCTGGACGATGGCATAGATAATCGCCTGGTCACCGCCCCGGCCGATCACGCGCAGGCCGCTGCGAAGGCAGACCCGCTCCACGCCGCAGCACTTGGAACGGTAGGTGCGCCAGGTTTCGCAGGTTTCCTCCATGCCGGTCTGGATCGCCTTGCGGATGGTCTTTTCGTAAATCTCCCGGTTTTCCGGAGAGAAGGATTCCCAGAAATCAGCGGACAGGATATCCTGCTCCGTCAGGTTCATGCCGGATTCCTTGACGTATTTGGAATTGATCCGCAGCATGTCCACATCTCCCCTTTCATAGGAGAAGATGGCGGCTGCGCCCACATAGTTGTTGAAAATCAGGGTCTCCAGGGAATCCGGATCCCAGAACCGTTCAGCTTCCATGGCTTTGATCAGCAGCAGGGAGGGTTTGGTCGGTTCGATATCATGCGCCAGCAGCATCATCATGAAATCTTCCTTGGACATCGGCTTGGAATACAGATAACCCTGTACGTAATTGCAGCCGATGCTCTTGAGGAAGTCCGCCTGCTCGATGGTTTCCACCCCTTCAGCCAAGGTCGGAGTATTCAGCCACTTGGCCATCTGAACCACCGCGTTGACAATCACGCCGCCGCGGCCGCCCAGGCCTTCCCCGGCCAGGAAGCGCAGGTCCAGCTTCAGGAAATCCACGGGCAGGTTTTTAAGGATGCTCAGGGAGGAATATCCGCTGCCGAAATCATCCATTTCCACCAGGTATCCCTTTTCGTGGAACTGCTTCACGGCATTGGAAACCAGGTCGAAGCCGCCGATAGCGGAAGATTCCGTGATTTCCGCGCGGAAATACTGCACCGGCACATCATACTTCCTGCGGATCGCTTCAATTTCACTTACATAGTCATGGCCGAAAAGGTCATGACGGGAAATATTGAAGGAAATGGGAAGCATATAGTTCGGGCAGCTGTTATGGAAACGGCAGATCTCTTCAAAGGCAAACAAATCCGCCCGGTGGATCAGTCCGTAATCCTCCATCACCGGGATAAAATCATCCGGAAGCTGTTCCCCGAACTCCGGGTGCCGCCAGCGCATGAGCGCTTCCGCCCCGATCAGCCGGCCCGTGGAATGGTTATATTTGGGCTGATATACCAGATAAATCTGGCCCTCTTTCAGGGCCTGATCGAAAGAACTGATTATTTCCTGTTCAGTCATTTTACGGTGCATGAAACGGTCCCCTTCCAGGACGAAAATTGAATGCTTACCTTCCATATAGGAATAGATACGCATGATTATTATATTGTAAAACAGGCTTATTGGCAAATGGAAAAAATGGCAGGACAACTATGAAAACGCGACAATTTGATATGTAATTTTTTGATACCGCCCGGTAATGTAACCAGGCTTCCTTCCCGTGGTATGTGGAAACATACCGTTTTTCAGCGATCGGAAACATACATAAAAAAATCTTTACAAGCCATGTAACTTATGCTATATTTGTCCGGTCAAATCAAGTGTTCTGCATCACAAACACACAAAATGACGCACCCCCGGTTATTTCGTTTTTTACAATTCGTGCAGAAAGGTCCCCCCAAGGGAAAGGCCAGTAACCAAAGAGATGAACTACAGCTTTACCGTTCCAAGCATGCTGATCCTTGTGATCATCATGGGCTACTACTTTTTCCGTCCCAAACTGCCGATCCGCCTCAACCGTGCTTTCCTTGCCATTCTGGTCATCGATATCTGCACGGAAATTCTTGAGGTGGCTTCCCTCCGTCTGAATGAGACATGGCCGGAGCATGCCGCCGAGCTGCTCTGGGTAGTTAACGTTTGTTATTTTATCTTTGTCTATATACGTTCCTATATGTTCTTTGTGTTCACGGTCAGTGTTCTGGACTCGAAAGCACTGCTGTGGTCCCGCCTGCGCGTATTTGCTCCGATTGTATATGTTCCCTGCGTACTGATTGCCCTTACAACCCCCTGGACCCACTGGCTGTTCCGGATTGAAAGCGGCTTTAACCAGGGCCCGCTGTACTGGACCATCTTCGCCTGCGACTGCTGCTACCTGGCCTTTGCCACCATCGGCATCCTCCGGCATCTGAAGGAACTGAGCGCCCATGAAATCATCAGCCTGCTGGCCATCCAGATCGTTTTGAAAGCCGGGATTATCGCCCGCTTCCTGCTGCCGAACATCGTGGTTATGAACACCTTCTGCCTGATGGCCATTGTGGTGATTTTCATTTCCTTCCTGAATCCTGACCTGTTCCTGTCCGAGCGGGGATATGTCTACAACCTGCCGGCTTTCCACGCCCTGCTGGGTGAATGCTGGCAGCGAAAAAAGCCCTGCAAGGTCCTGGGCTTTACCATTCAGAATTACAACGAGCATCGGGAGATCTTCGGCGGAAAGCAGATGGATGACGCCCTGATCGGCATTAACCGCTACCTGCTGGAAACCTTTCCCCACCTGAGCAGCTTCTACCTGAGGGGCGGTTCCTACGCGGTGGTCGGCCAGAACGATCCGGATCTGGCGGAACTGCGCGAAATTCTGACCAGCCGCTTTACCGGGCCATGGAAAACCGGAGCCGGCGAGCTGCGGCTGGGGATCTCCTTCGTGGAAGCCGATATGGATCTGATGAACTGTCCGTCCGACCGTCTGGTCAACACCCTGATGATTTCCCTGGACGAGCTGAGCCGCGTATCCGAACCCGCCGCCAGCCGTTCCCTGATGGATTCCATAGACGAAATCAACCAGAAGCTGGAAATTCGCCGCTGCCTGGAAAAGTCCCTGGACCGGGACGAACTGGAAGTTTTCCTGCAGCCCCTGATGGACAGCAAGACCGGGAAGCGGATCGCCGCGGAAGCGCTGGTCCGCCTGCGGGATGACAACGGCAGTCTGATCCGTCCGGATCTGTTCATTTCCATGGCGGAACAGGAAGGCTACATTGTCCGGCTGGGCGAGCAGGTGCTTGCCAAGGTATGCCGCTTTATCCGGGACCATGACATGGAAGCTATGGGGATCCGGTGGATCAACGTCAACCTGAGCCCGGTACAGTTCATGAGCCGAGACGTTCCCTCCCGCTTCGCTGAAATCCTGAAGGAATACGGGGTGGATGAAAGCATGATCCACCTGGAGATTACGGAACAGAGCATGATCGACTTCTCGCTGCTTCGGGACCAGATTACCGGCCTTTACAACAACGGGTTTGAGTTCTCCCTGGACGATTACGGCAGCGGCTACTCCAACCTTTCCAGGGTGCGTCAGTACCCCTTCACCAACATCAAGATTGACATGGAAGTTGTCTGGAACTACTGCAAGGAAAAGGATATGCTGCTTCCCACCCTGGTGGACGGTTTCAAGAAAATGAACCTGAGCATCACAGCGGAAGGCATCGAAACCGAAGAGATGGCCGGAGCCATGAAGGAGATCAGCTGCGATTACCTGCAGGGATATTACTTCTCCCAGCCCGTCCCCATGGATGAATTTGTGGAACAGACCCTGAAGATGAACAAAGCCTGCTGAAGCAGGATAATCAAAAAAAAGGAACCGGTCCCAAACGGAACCGGTTCCTTTCGTTTACGTATATTCCGGGAATTACAGCAGGTTGCGCTGGATTTTGCCGGAGATGGTCTTGGGCAGTTCGTCCCGGAAGACAATCTTGCGGGGATACTTGTAGGGCGCGGTATGGTCCTTCACGTACTGCTGGATTTCCTTCTTGAGTTCCTCGGTGCCCTCTGTGCCCTTGGTAAGCACGATGGACGCCTTGACGATCTGGCCGCGGACTTCGTCCGGTTCGGCGGAAACGCCGCATTCCAGCACATAGGGCAGTTCCATGATGACCGATTCAATCTCAAACGGTCCGATCCGGTAGCCGGAGGACTTGATCACGTCATCGATCCGGGATACATACCAGAAGTAGCCGTCCTCATCCCGCCAGGCGGTGTCGCCGGTATGATACATGCCGTCGTGCCAGGCTTCCTTCGTCCTTTCCTCATCCAGGTAATACTCCCGATAGAGGCCGCAGGGAATCTGCTTGTCCGTATGGATAACGATCTCGCCCACTTCGCCGTTGGCGACGGGGTTGCCGTCCGGATCCACAATATCCACGTCGTACTGGGGATTGGCCTTGCCCATGGAACCGATCTTCGGCACGGTGCCGGCCAGGTTGCCGATGGTCAGGGTCGTTTCCGTCTGGCCGAAGCCTTCCATGATCTGCAGGCCGGTGGCCTTCTCAAACTGGCGGTACACCTCGGGATTCAGGGCTTCGCCGGCGGTGGTCATGTGATGGATGGAGGACAGGTCATAATTGTCCAGGTCCACCTTGATGAACATCCGCAGCATGGTGGGCGGCGCGCAGAAGGTGGTGATATTGTACTTCTTGAACATGGGCAGGATATCCGCCGCGTCGAACTTGTCAAAGTTATAGACGAAGACAGCACCCTCACACAGCCACTGACCGTAGAGCTTGCCCCAGAGGGATTTGCCCCAGCCGGTGTCGGAGATGGTGAAATGGAGGCCGTCCCGCTCACAGCAGTGCCAGTACTTGGCGGTAACATAGTGGCCCAGGGCGTAGGTGTGGCGGTGCTGCGCCATTTTCGGATTGCCGGTGGTGCCGGAGGTAAAGAACATCAGGGCCGGTTCGCTGCCGCAGGAGGCGCCCTCCGGACGGCGGTAGCGGCGGGTGAAGAGCGGATATTCCTCATTCATATTATGCCAGCCTTCGCGGGAACCGTTGACCATGATGAGGGTTTCCACGCTGGGACATTTCGCGGCGGCACGCTCAGCGATCTCGGCGGTATCCCCGTCCGCTGTGCAGATCAGGGCCTTCACGCCGGCAGCGTTGAAGCGGTATTCAAAATCATGTTCCTTGAGCTGGTTGGTTGCGGGGATGGCGATGGCTCCCAGCTTGTGCAGGGCCACCATGGAGAACCAGAACTGATAGTGCCGCTTGAGTACCAGCATGACCCGGTCGCCCCGCTTGATGCCCAGGGAAGTGAAATAGTTGGCGCACTGGTTAGAGGCGTCCTTGACGTCCTTGAAAGTGAAGCGGCGTTCTTCGTGATGCTTGTCCACATAGAGCATAGCCAGCTTGTCCGGATACTTGCGGGCAATCTCGTCCACGATATCAAAGCCAAAGTTGAAGGTTTCCTGGTTCGGAAAACTGATGGAGGTAAGCCTTCCCTGCTCGTCTTCCTTCGCGTCGATAAACTTCTCGGCAACCAGGTGGCCCTCATACTTCGCCGCCTTCGGCACAGCCGCGAAATCAGCTCCCGCCTGCTGTCCCTCAACGGGCAGGATCATGGCCAGGAACACGCAGTCCTTTCCGTTCACGGCGATCATGCCGTGCGGCAGGGAGGAGTTGTAATAGATGCTGTCGCCTTCCTCCAGGATTTCGGTATGGTCGCCGACCTGGACCTTCAGGCTGCCGGAAAGTACCAGGTCAAACTCCTGGCCCTTATGAGTCGTCGTATGGATCGGCTCATTCTGCTGCTTTTCGGAATACTCATAACGGACCCAGTAAGGCTCCGCCACCTTATCCCGGAATTTCGGCGCCAGGTTGGAAATGGCGATTCCCTCTTCCTTCGCGGTCGTCTCGCCCTTGCCCCGGCGGGTAACCGTGTAGGTGGACAGGAAAGCGTTATGGCCTTCCAGCAGCTCCGTCAGCTCCATGTTGAAAGCCTGGGCGGATTTGTAGATAAACGTAAAGGGCATGTCGGTCTGGCCGGCTTCATAATCGAGGTATTCCGCAAGGGTTACCTCGGTCTTTTCCGCCATTTCCTCAGGGGTCCAGCCCATGATCTCCCGCATTTCACGGATACGGGAAGCAACCGCGCTCAATTGGCTCAGATCAGTCCGGGTTGTCATCTGGAAACGCTCCTCTCTTTACAATCCATAAAGTGTAAATCCGGGTCTTTCATACAGCAGAATGCCTGAATCAGATGGCCGGGAATAAATAAATGGCCCGTCTCATTTTTTGAGACGGGCCATGTTGGCTCGCGGTACCACTCAAATTGTGCGCCTTTGCACACCACTTCAGACACTATCATGTCCTATGCCTTTACGCAGCAGTCACGGGAGACGCCTACTGGGATCAACCTTTCGGATCTCCGGCTCGGAAGCGATGGGATGAAGCTTCGGCCCGCCGGTTCACACCATACCCGGCTCTCTGTGGGGCTTCCTGCTGTTCCGTCTTCGTCACAGCCTTGTATGAAATTGCCTGAAGTGTAGCACGCCGAAAAAAAGGTGTCAAGGGGTTTGTAACAAATACAGCGCAAAAACAATGAAACAGGTCCCTCAGATTGTTTTTTGTCCCCGAAAACCGGTCATTTGGTCTCTGGTTTTTCAAAGAATATGTGGTATAGTGGAAGTTGCTGAATATTGAGTTTTACGGGGATTGAGATGGAAAGAAAGAACGCACTGATCCGGGATCTGACAACAGGGAGCGTACCGAAAACGCTGCTGACGTTTTCGATGCCCCTATTCCTGTCCGGCCTGCTGCAGATGGTCTACAACATGGTGGATATGATCGTTGTCGGCAACTTCGTCGGCACAAACGGCCTGTCCGCCGTTTCCATCGGCGGCGAAGTGCTGATGCTGATCACCTTTGTGGCCATGGGCTTTTCCAACGCGGGACAAATCCTGATTTCCCGCTACGTAGGCGCAAAGCGCCATGACCTGGTGGGCGAAATGGTGGGCACCCTGTTCACCCTGCTGGAAGGCCTGGCTGTGGTCATCATGGTCATTTTCCTGTTTACCTACCAGGGGATCATCAACTGGCTGAACACGCCGGCAGATATCTGGGAATACACCCGGCAGTACTGCATCACCTGCGTATGGGGCGTGGTATTCATCTACGGCTACAACCTGGTGAGCGCCATCCTCCGCGGCATGGGGGATTCAAAGCATCCCTTCATCTTTATCGCGATCGCTTCCGTCATCAACGTCATCCTGGACATCCTGTTCGTCGGTCCCATGGGTATGGGGCCCCTGGGCGCCGCCCTGGCCACGGTCATCGGCCAGGCGGTCAGCTTCCTGTTTGCCCTGCGGCTGCTCTATAAAAACCGGGAGCAGATCCATTTTGACTTCCATCCCCGGCATTTCCGGATCTACAAAAACGTCATCGGTCAGCTGATGAGCCTGGGCATCCCCATGGTGATCCAGAGCGCGGCCATCACCTTCTCCATGCTGTTCGTCAATTCCTATATCAATACCTATGGCACTGTGGCCGTAGCGGTCACCGGTGTTGCCCGGAAGCTGGAGAACATGATCGGCGTGGTCAGCCAGGCCATTTCCTCCGCCGGCGGCGCCATGGTTTCCCAGGCCCTGGGTGCCGGAAAGACAGAGCGGGTGCCGAAGGTAGTCGGCCATGCCATGTGGATCGTTGCAATCCCCGCAGCCGTCTTCGCGGTTATTACGCTGTTCAGGCCGGAATGGCTTTTCGGTCTTTTCTCCCAGGATCCCGAAGTACTTAAAATGGCAATCACCTATATTCCCATCGCCATGATCCAGTACCTGGGCTGCGTCCTGCGTCCGCCGAACTTTGCCCTGATCAACGGCTCCGGCAACTCAAAGCTGAATCTCACGGTTGCCCTGCTGGACGGCATCTTCACCCGCATCGGCTTGAGCCTGCTTCTGGGCGTAACCTTCGCCTGGGGCATCCGGGGTTTCTGGTACGGCAACGCCCTCTCCGGCCTGGTTCCCTTCCTGATCGGTACAGCTTATCTGCTGTCCGGCCGGTGGAAGCGGATGGGCGCGCCAAAGAAGGCGGAACCCGAAGCGGAAGAACTGGACTGATCTTTTAATTCACAATTCACAATTCATAATTCATAATGCAATGTACATTTCAGGGCGGCAGGGCATCCTGCCGCTTTGGTTTTTAAAAAGTTTTGAAGCTGTGGCTCTTTTGGCGTCTTTGAAACGTATTATAGGTGAAGATCTTCTCCACGGAGGTTTCCTGATGAACAAGGTTTCCTTTGAGCAGCTGTACATGGAACAGCTGCCCGGACTGTACCGGCTGGCCCAGGGTATCCTGCGGCAGCCTGCCGACGCCCAGGACGCGGTTCAGCAGGCTGTTTTACAGGCCTGGCTGCATCTGGACAGTATCCGGCCTGGGAGCGAAAGAGCCTACCTGGCCCGAATTGTCATCAATGAGTGCCGGAACATCCAGCGCGCCCGGCAGCGGACCGTGCCTGTTCCGGATTTTCCGGACCGCTCTGCCGTTCCGGAAGCCGGACTGCGGGAACTGCGGGACGCGGTTGACAGTCTCCCGGAAAAGCTGCGGATACCCTTCCTCCTGGTCTACATGGAAGGCTGGAGCGCAAAGGAAGCCGCCTCTATCCTGGAAATCTCCCTGTTAGCCCTCAAATCGCGATTGAAGCGGGCAAAGAAGCTATTGCAGAGTGAATTCGAAGAAAGGGAGGAAGAACATGGCACGTTATACACAGAACGATCTGCGGAAAATATATGAAGCCCCGCCGCAGGAACTGACTGAAAAAATCCATGAATCCATCACCTTCCTCCCGGTTCACGAACAGGAGGAAAAGAGCATGAAGAGGAAACTTTCCCTCAGCGCCCTCATCGCGACTGCCCTGGTGATTGTGCTGATGGCCACCGCGCTGGCCGCCGCTACCAATGATACCGTAAATGATCTGGTATACAGGGTCTGGCCGGATCTGGCACTGACGCTGAAGCCGGTCAATCTGGCCTGCACAGATCAGGGGATTAAAGTGGAAGTGGTCTCCGCAGTAGCCGGAAATAATGAAATCGTTATAACTTATACCGTTCAGGATCTGCTGGGAAACCGTCTGGGCACAGGCGGCGCCGCATTTGGAGACATCGATACGGATATTCTTGAAACACCTGATCCTTCAATGGAAGAAGTCGAAGGCGAAGGTGAAGGGATTGCTAATTTCAATGCTGAAGAGGGAAAAATCATAGGTGCTGCAAAAATGGTCTGGAATACCAACGGCGTAGCAAAAGGCGACTATATTACTTTTTCTCTCCATTCCGTCGATCCGGGCAGAGAAATCCTTTCATCCTTTGATCCGCGTCCCTATCTGGCGCAGGCTGGTGCCCAGATCCGGACAAGTCCTCTTCCGGAAACCCTTTGGGATGTTGACGGTCCCTATAGCTGTGACCGCAGATTCCCGGATGATTTTCACGTCATCGACTGGACGAACGGTTTGGAAATTCCCCTGGAGGACTCCGTAACCCTGTCCGGCGTAGGATACTTCGACGACCGCCTGCATGTTCAGGTTCACAACACCAATCCAGGCTCCCCCTGGCTGTACTCACTGGATCTCCGGAACAACAACCCCCTCCCGGCTTATTCCGACGGCAGCTATGTTTCCAGCCTCAGTTGGGGAGGTTCAGGCAGCAGTCCCGAATGGGTTGAAACCTTTGCCCCTGTCAGTCAGGAATACCTGGAGAACGCGGATCTGACCGCTGTATTGATCAGATACATGCCGCCAATCAACGGCTTATGGGAGATTAAAATACCCGCGAGAATGATTAAAGTCTTTGACTGAAAGCAAAACGAACCGCCCCGGGATTGTACCCCGGAGCGGTTCGTGATATAATTCAGTCAGTCTTTGAAAGAGGAGCGCTCTGTTATGGAAACCGGAACGATTGTTGCAATCAGCGTGGTGCTTTTCGTGGCGATTATCGCCGTATTAATCTGTGTGATCTCCGCGGTCAGCGCCGTCACCGGAAACAAGCAGACCAACGACGAGGATTCCGAAGCCTGAGGTCAGGCGTAACGAATCTCGTCCAGGCTGTAGCGAACTGATTCGCCCAGGGAGTCATCATCTACGGGCAGATCCACCCAGGGATGATCCGTCTCCCGGGGTTTTTTGATGGCTTCTGCCGTATTCTGAGGCTCATTTTCCCGCATGAAACAATCCCTCTCTCTTTCGAATCGGATTCACCATATCTGGCATGCTTCTGGAAGAGAGTCTACTCCATCTTGTGAAAAAAGGCAATACCTCCGCCGGTACTCCGACGGTATTTTTTTGCTCACCGGGCTGGACGCACGGTGAGCAAAGGGATTCATTATTTTGTCTTCTTTTGGGATTCAGTTCAGGTGGTTGGCCACGATATCCATCCAGGCCTGGTTGATTTCCTCCCGGCTGCGGAAAACGCTGTCCCAGCTGACGCCCATATCCTTCGCAATCAGCTTGCCGGTGTCCACGGAGCCCCAGGGAATCTGGTCCGTATCCCGGAAAACGGAGTGCATATAGCCCTTCAGGATCAGCTCCTGGGCCTTTTCGCTGAGGAACCACTGTTCCACTGCCCGGCAGGCTTCGGCGTTGGCGTTTTTACTGTGGGCGTCGGAAACGGTCATCACCGTGGAAGGAATCAGGATCACGCCGTCCTCCGGATAGACGCAGGCCAGATCCGTCAGGGGATTCCCCGCATCCTCCGCGTCCTTCAGCGCTTTGAGTACGGATTCTTCCAGGATCATGGCGGCGGCGATTTCCCCGCTGCGGATCTTCTCAATGGAATCCGCCCCGGCAATCACCTGCACCTCATTGGCCGCCAGGCCTTTCAGGTACTGGCGTCCGTAATGATTGGACTGCGTCAGGGAAGCAACGGCTGCGAAAGTGGTGCCGCTGCTCAGGGGATCGCCCATGGCGATGAGTCCTTTCAGGCTGCGGTCCGCAGCGAAATCCTTAAAGGTTCCGGGGATAGTCACGCCCTTATCCGCCCACTGTTTCTCCAGTTCCGGATTGCAGGCCAGGACCATGTTACAAACCCGGACGGGATACCAGCAGCCTTCCTCATCATACGGAAAGCGCAGCAGCGAGGCCGCGTCCGGAATCATCACCGGTTCCAGATATCCCGCTTCCTTCAGTTCCAGGCTCAGGGCAGGCTCCGCCACCAGCAGCATGTCACAGCCGAGAGCACCGTCCTCCATTTCCCCGTAAATGCGGTTAATGAGCCGGCTTGTACCGCCATAAACGAAAAAGCTTCCGTCATTTCCGGGCTTCAGGGCGGGAAATTCCTCCCGGAGCGCCTCATCCAGCATATCCAGCACAAAGGAATACATGGAGGAATAGATCACCAGTTCCCCCTGTACCTGCTCATTTCCGGCTGTGGCACCCGCGGCGGACAGGAGCATGCACAGCGCAAGCAGCAAAGCGGCAAGCTTTTTCATAGCAGCAGATCCCCCGTTTCCTGTTTTCCCATAACATTTGCATTGTAACATACAAGCCGCCGCCGGGCAACGAGGCGCTCATCTTGTCAGCAGAGGCCTAAAAGTGTATAATGTATTGAACAGGAACAAATCGGAGGAGTGAAACCGGATGGGCAAAGAGCGGATGCTGATCACCGGCGGACACGCACTGGAAGGTGAGGTCCGGGTCAGCGGCGGCAAAAACACCGCCGTTGCAGTTATTCCTGCTACACTGCTGAGCGATGAGCCCTGCACCATCGAAAATCTTCCCGATATTGAAGATGTCCATGCCCTGGCGGATATCCTGACAGAGCTGGGCGCAAAAGTTGACTATGAACCCGGGCGCTGCATGCATGTGGATCCCCGGCCTGCCGAAGGCGTGGAGATTTCCTACCGCAACGCCCAGCGTTTACGTGCAAGCTATTACCTGCTGGGCGCCCTGCTCGGGCGCTGCGGCAAAGCGCGGGTTCCCACCCCCGGCGGCTGCGAAATCGGCTCCCGGCCGGTGGACCAGCACCTGAAGGGCTTCCGTTCCATCGGCGCGGAAGCGGAAGAAATCGGCGGCATGCTGACAGCTGAAGGCACGCTCACAGGCGGCGACGTTTTCTTCGATATGGTTACCGTCGGCGCAACGGTGAACGTTATGCTGGCAGCTGTGAAAGCGAAGGGCCAGACCTTCATCTACAACGCGGCCAAAGAGCCGCACATCGTTGACCTTGCGAACTTCCTGAACAGTATGGGTGCCAAGATCAAGGGCGCCGGTACGGATATTATCCGGATCCGCGGGGTGCAGCGCCTGCACGGAAGCACCTACGCCGTCATTCCCGACCAGATTGAAACCGGCACGCTGATGATCGCCGCCGCCGCCACAGGCGGGGATGTGATCATTGACGGCTGTATTCCTACCCATATGGACGCCCTGAGCGCAAAACTGCTGGAAATGGGCGTAAAAGTCACCGACAGCGATGACGCCATCCGGGTCCACGTAGTCGGCCCCCGGCGGGCTATCAACGTGAAAACCCAGGTGTATCCCGGCTTCCCCACCGACCTGCAGCAGCCCATGAGCGCGCTGCTGACCACAGCCAGGGGAACAAGCCTGGTAACCGAAACCATTTTTGAGCAGCGTTTCCGCCACCTGGACGAAATCCGCCGCATGGGCGCGCACGTACGCGTCATGGACCGCACCGCGATCATTGAAGGCGTACCGGAGCTGTACGGCGCGCCGATGACCGCCTCCGACCTGCGGGCCGGTGCCGCACTGATTGTTGCGGCGCTGATGGCCCGGGGAACCTCTGAGATTTATGAACCCCATTATATCGACCGGGGTTATGAGCATATAGAAGACAAACTCCGTTCCCTGGGAGCGGAGATCAGGCGGGAGCCCGCACTGTGACCTGAGAGGTGCAATGTGTTATGAACAATCCCTTTGAGGTCCTGGGTCTGAAAGGGCTGGCCAGCCCGGATGAGATCCGAAGCGCATACAGGACGCTGGCCAGAAAGTGCCATCCCGACATGATCACGGATCCGGCTGAAAAAGAAGCCGCCCAGACGCGGATGGTCGCGCTGAACCTGGCCTATGAAGAAGCACTTCGCCTTGCCTCCCCACGGACCGGAAGCAGTTCCGTGACGCCGGAGCTGTCCAGCGCCGAGGCAATCCTGATGGCCCAGCGGGCCATGGCAAAAGACAATCCGGAGGGCGCCCTGCGCAGCCTGGTACGCTGCGAAAAGCGGGACAGCGAATGGTACTACATGCAGGGAAAGGTCCTGATGGCGATGGAGGAATTCGACAGCGCCCATCAGTCCTTCCGGGAAGCCGTCAGAATGGATCCGGAAAACAATGTCTTCCGGGCCGGCGCGCTGGCCGCGGCCGTAGCGCAGCAGAAGGCGCAGAAACTGCCGGGAAAAGTAAAACGGGTTTTTAAACACCTGGTAAAGAGGTAAGAGCGAATTCACAATTCATAATTATATGAAATGTGAATCAACTCAGATGATTCCATCCGGTAAACATACAGGATCAGCTCCATTCAGTGTATATGGAGAAAAGTAACTTACATTATGAATTATGAATTGTGAATTATGAATTGAAAAATGGAGCGTATTGAGTTGAGTGTGAAGAGCTGGTACAAACACCTTGGACTGTTCGCCGCGACGGTGCTGATCGCGGCTCTTTTTTGCTTTACAGCGGCAGGCGCGGAAACCGCGGAGGATATCACCGCCTCCTGCAAATTCAACGCCGCCTCCGGCAGGAAGAGCTTCAGTGCCTGCAAGGACCGGAACTACAAAACCTACTGGAAAACCAACAACGGCGACAAGGGCTATGTGGAAGTAACCGTACCCGCCGGGCAGAGCGCGTCCGGCGTCATGGTGCAGTGGTATGAACATCCCCATGCCTGGGGCGTACAGATCAAGGACGAAAACGGAAACTGGACGGACGCCGGCCATACGGACGGCAGCTTCCTGGCGGAATACCTGCCGCTGCCGGAAGGCACCACCATTTTCCGGGTCGGCAACGCACCCGGTGAAAAACGGCACTTCAACATGGCTGAGCTGCGTATTTACGGTGCCGGTGAAACGCCTCCGGAAGTGCAGCAATGGGAACCCTGCGCCGAAAAGGCGGACCTGATGCTGCTGGTGGCTCATCAGGATGACGAAGTGCTGTGGTTCGGCGGTGCGCTTCCCCGGTATGCCGGAGAAGAAAAGAAAATCTGCCAGGTCTGTATGATGGTGCCCTCCATGCCCTACCGCCGGCTGGAACTGCTGGACTGCATGTGGACCTGCGGCGTGCGGAATTATCCCGCCTACAGCAACTTCAAGGACGCCTTCTCCTATCAGCTGAGCAAACAGTATAAGCACTGGAACAAGAATCACGTCTATGATGTGGTGACCGGCTGGATCCGGCGCTTTCAGCCGGACGTGCTGCTGACCCATGACCTGCAGGGCGAATACGGACACGGAGCCCACAGGGTCTGTGCCGACGCCGCCATGCACTGCGTGGAATATGCCGCGAACCCGGATAAATATCCCAAGTCCGCCAAGGAATACGGAACCTGGGATACCCCGAAATGCTATATCCATCTGTGGAAGGAAAACGTGATTGACATGGACTGGCGGCAGCCGCTGGAAGCCTTCGGCGGAAAAACCTCCTTTGAGGTTGCGGAAGCCGGTTTCCGCTGCCACATCAGCCAGCAGAACACCGATTACCACGTGGAGGACTGGGGTCCCTGGGACAACAGCCTGTTCGGACTGTACCGGACTACGGTCGGCCCGGATGAAGCCAAAAACGACTTCTTTGAAAACATCAATTAACAATCATTCTTCCACTACCGTCACATACTTGCTGAGGATCATCCCGTGCCAGCCGCAGATATCCACCTCAGCCCACTCATCAATGATATCAAAGACGGTAATGGGCGTTCCCAGCTTATACTCGCCCAGGTCGCGGCGTCCCCGGTCCCGGGAACGGGCGTGGACCGTGTCATTGCCCTTGGTTCTTCCCTTAACGGAAATCACGCCGGGTTCAAAATCCGTATGATCGTTCCGGAAGAATTCCAGCGCGGAAGTCAGCACATATCCCCGGAGCCCGCCGCAATCCACCAGGGTCCAGTTTTTCCCGGTCCCGATGACGCGGAGCACGGTATCCGTGCGGATCTGCTGGATTTTCGGGTTCTTCATACTGCTGCTCGCGTCCTTCCGCAGCCAGGCATAACCCAGCTTCGGAGCGCTGACAGCCGCCAGCACTTTATCTTCCGGCGCGGTTGTTTCCCACTTCAGTTCAACGGTATTGACCAGCATGTTCTGGCCGTTCAGCACGACCATGGATCGGCCGACGCCCATGTACTTCACCTGGACTGAATGGGCCTCCCCCGTGGAAGGATCCGTCCAGACCGTAGGCGTCTCTGTTCCGTTCTTCGCGGCCACACCCGCCAGCAGGGCTTCCCACTCTTCCCCGGTCAGGGGTGCGCGGGTGGCTTCCGGCTCTCCGCTCTGAATCTGTCCGGATTCCACTTCCATGCCGCCGTTCGGGTTTGCAACCGGGTCCTTTTCCTGGGTGACAACTGTCATGCTTCCATCCTGGTTACTCACCGTACCGGGGCCGGGATTATCCTCCTGTACGCCGCCGGGCGTGATCTCATGCACCTTCCCGGTCGGATCGGTATAAGTTCCTTTGTCGTAATCCCAGACGCCGCCGTCCTCATCCCGTTCAACACCGGATGCCAGGGCAGCGGTACACAGGAGCAGGCAGAAGCAGACGCACAGCACCAGCAGAAACAGCTTTCCCCGTGTCTGATCCATCCGTCTCATCCGCTTGCGTTCTCCCTTCAGTTTCAGGCCCTTCAGCCGGTTGTCCCGCCTGATCCGAATGTATTTATGATACCGGAATGAACCTAATTTGTCAATAAAAGTGCAATGATTCTGTAACATCTGAAAGGATCGAAAAACCGATGAAAATCTCCAAAAAAGACGCCCTGACCTGGTTCCGTTTTTTCGCGGAACTGCCCGGTGACGAGCCCCTCGGCTGCCGCCAGCAGGAAATTGCCCTGGCCGTATTCAGCCAGATTGAAACCGCCGTGGAAAACCGCCGGAAAAAAGCCCTGGAAGCCATTCCCGGACTGAAGGCCGTCGTACCGGGCACGGAAAACCTGCGTCCCTGGACCCCCGGGCTTCCGGCCTGCACCCTGTTTGTCGGTCCGGAAGAGAAATTCCCCGCGGGCTGCCGCAGCTGCCTGCTGGGCACCGGTCTGTCCGCTGTTCGCAAAACGAACCGCTGCAATCTGGCCTGCCCCTTCTGCTATGATTACGGGATGCTGGATGAAATTGAACCCATCGGCGAAGGCCTGTGGGAAATCGGCGGCGGGCGGTACCGGGAGGAGGACCTGCCCCTGCTGTTCTCCCTGCAGGGAAAACCCACCGGAATCGCCTATGTCTACCTGGAGCCCTTCATGGAGATTGAGAAGTACTACGACATCATCCGCCGTTTCCGGGAAGCCGGCGTACATCAGCATATGTACACCAACGGCATCAATGCCAATGAGGAAAACCTGAAAGCCCTGGGCGAAGCCGGACTGGACGAACTGCGCTTCAACCTGGGGGCCAGCGGGGCGGCGGACCGGGTCATTGACGCCATGGCCATCGCAAAGAAATACATTCCCCGTGTAGGTATTGAAACCCCGATGACCCGGGAATTCTTCCGGGCGCTGGAAGCCAAAAAAGAAAAGATCCTCGCCACGGGAATCGACTTTATGAACTGCGCCGAGCTGCACCTGAACGACAACAACCTGGCCAACTATGCCGGGGAACCGATGTATTTCTGCCGGATGGGTTACCTGAGTCCCATTATCAGCCGGGATCTCACCCTGAAGGTGATGAAAACCGCGTCCGATGAACACTGGCCCATTGCGGTGCACGACTGCAGCAATAAAACAAAAATCGCCCGCGACCTGAACCTGGCTGCCCGGGAGGGCGGCTGGTTCGGCCGGAGCGTTTACGGACGTGAAATTGAAAGCATCCCTTACGAGGCATTCCTGCCGGCGCTGGAGGATGAGACCCTCCCCTTCGCGGAGGAAGAGGAGCTTCCGCGGGGTTACCGTCCCGGAGAAATCGTGCTGTAATCCGGATCCACATCCAGGGTGGCAAAGTAGTCCGCGGGGGTTTCCGCCCGGCGGATCAGCCGGTAATCCCCGTCCGCGGTATACAGCACCTCGGCGCCGCGCAGGCGTCCGTTATAGTTATAGCCCATGGCGGAGCCGTGGGCTCCGGTATCATGGATCAGGAGCAGATCGCCGATCCGGATTTCCGGAAGCTTCCGTTCCCAGGCAAACTTATCATTGTTTTCACAAAGACTGCCGGTGATATCGTATACGTGGTCCGCGGGAAGATCCCGTTTGCCGCAGACGGTCACATGGTGATACGCCCCGTACATCGCCGGGCGCATCAGGTTGACCGCGCAGGCGTCCACGCCGATATAATCCCGGTAGATCTTTTTTTCATGCACCGCATGGGTCACCAGCCAGCCGCAGGGGCCGGTCATCCAGCGGCCCAGTTCTGTCTTGATGGCGATGCCGCCTTCCGGGAAAAGCTTCTCATAGACTTTCCGGACGCCTTCGCCCACCTGTTCAATATCCGGTTCCTGATCCTCCGGCTTGTAGGGAATGCTGATTCCGCCGGACAGATCCACAAAAGCAAACCTGATTCCCAGCTCCGCCGCCAGATCCCTGCCCAGGGTCATCAGCACCTCCGCCAGGCCCGGATAGTAGGCCGGATCAATGGTGTTGGAAGCCAGGAAAGCATGTAGGCCGAAAGCAGTGACTCCCTCCCGCTTCAGGATGGTGAGGGCTTCTTTCAGCTGGGGCAGAGTCATGCCGTATTTTGCCTCACCCGGGTTGCCCATAATCGTATTGCCGATGGAAAACTGTCCGCCGGGATTGTAACGCAGGCAGACGCAGGACGGAAATCCGCCGTGCGTCCGCAGCAGCTCCACGTCTGTCAGGTCATCCAGGTTGATGAAAGCGCCCAGCGCCCGGGCCTGGGTAAACTCTTCCGGCGGCATGGCGTTGGCGGACAGGATGATCTCCTCGCCGGAGAAACCGCAGGCTTTTGCCAGCATCAGTTCCGTAGCGGAAGAGCAGTCCAGGCCGCACCCTTCCTCCTTCATAATCCGCAGCACAGCGGGATTCGGAAGCGCCTTGACGGCAAAGTATTCCCTGAAATCCCCGCACCAGGCAAACGCGGCTTTCAGCCTGCGGGCCCGGAGGCGGATTCCCTGCTCATCATACAGATGGAAGGGTGTGGGATACTTTTCCGCGGCGCGGAAAAAAACCTCGTCGTCCAGTGAAAAATTAGGCATGGGAAAGACCCCCTTACTTGATTTCAAATTCAAACGTGTCGGCCAGATAACCGTTCACGTAGTAAGCCATTCGATACACCCCCGCCGGATAGCCCTGCTGTTCCGGTCCTTCCGTCAGGCCCATTTCCTTCAGCGACAGATACCAGATATCCTCTGTCATGCACTCCTTCAGGTAGGACCAGCCGGAGTTGTGGCAATAGCAGTTTCCGTCCGGAGCGGTCAGCGTGATCATGAGCGGAAGATTCAGGATGTCCTCTGTCAGTTCATAGGACGCGGACGCATAAAAGTATGCCCGTCCGCTGCTCAGAAGCTCCCGCGTTATTTCCGTCACCGGAACGGGTGCCTCCTCCCCGTTTCCGCCCTCCGGCGCTTCCGCAAGGGTGGTCAGGAGAGGCTGAAAATCGTATTCCGTGAGAGGCTTTGCCGCCGGAATACCGAAGGTTGCATAAGTCCCGGGCACGTCCTTCGGCCCATCCGCCGCCGCAACGAAACCCGCCATATAGAACCGGCCGGGAGGAAGCCTCGTGAAGAAGGACCGCGCGTCTTCCTCCAGTTGCCAGTACTGCCAGTAATCATTGCCTGTATCAGACACAATCAGGTACAGGTTTTCTCCCTCTGCTCTCGCCGGAAGAGCCTCCTCTGTCCATTCGACAGTCACACCGTTCCGTTCCACAGTCACATCCATGCCCGCCGGCGTCTCCTGCCATCCCGGCAGGTTCTTCAGGCGCATGCTGCTCTCGAGCGCGAAAAAGGCAATCTCATCCGGCGCAACAGCCAGCACCCGGTTAGTGCCTTCCGACCATTCTGCCGCGACAATCCCGGCAAGCTGGCCGTCCGGGGTAATCACCGGGCTTCCCGGCGCGGCCGGACCGGTCAGGGAAAGCACTTCACAGCGGTATCCCCGCGTCAGCTCCTGCGCGTACAGCACACTGCGGTTGATCCGCGATCCCATGGAATCTCCGGTCCGGACAATACAGTCTTCCGCAGCCACGCTCATACCCAGGTTCATCAGCGGCCACGGTGTACAGCGGGACGGTTTTCCCGCCGGATCATAGTAAATGGCGGTCAGCAGTCCGTAATCATCCGGCAGTACCGCCCGGACTTCCCAGAAGGTTTTTCCGTCAAAAACAGCCAGGTGTTCCGTATCGTCCGGAAGCGCCGCGGGCGACGCAACAGCCATCCCCTCGACCACGGGAATCACCGTGGTGATCCAGGTCATGCTTTCGCCGCCGTAATCCCACAGATCCATCAGTTCCGGAGTACCGGTTTCCTCCGCCGCCGCAAAGGCGCACAGCACAGCCAGCAACACTGAAACCAGCAGGGCAGTCAGGCTCTTTTTCATGGGCGCCTCCTTACAGCAGTCAGAATGACCGGGTATTCAGATTCCGGAGCCTGTCCGGAAATGTATCATCAGGAATCCGCGGAGCTTTACGCGTCACGGTAATCCTGCAGGGAAACAGAAACCATCCTGCTGACGCCCTGTTCCTCCATGGCCACACCGTACAGGCCGTTTGCCCGCTCCATGGTTCCCTTGCGGTGGGTAATGACCACAAACTGGGTCGAAGCGGAATACTCCGCCAGGTAATCCGCGAAATAGCCGATATTCGCGTCATCCAGCGCGGCCTCAATCTCGTCCAGGATACAGAAGGGCGTCGGCTTCAGCTTCAGGGTGGCAAAGAGAATCGCGATGGCGGTCAGGGTCCGTTCACCGCCGGAGAGCAGCGAAAGCAGCTGCAGTTTTTTACCCGGCGGCTGCGCGTTGATCTCGATTCCGCAGTTCAGGGGATCCGAGGGATCCATGAGGATCAGCTCGGCATGCCCGCCGCCGAAAAGACGGACAAAGGTTTCCGAGAAATATCCCTGCAGAAGTGTAAACTGTTCCACAAAGGTTTCCTTCATGCCGGCCAGCAGGCGGGCAATCAGATCCTTCAGGTCCTGTTCCGCCTTTTCCAGGTCTTCCCGCTGCGCGATGATTTCATCCGCACGGGCCTTGGTGTCCGCGTATTCCTCCACCGCCCGGACATTGACCGGGCCGAGGGCGCGGATTTCCGCGGAGAGCTGGGCCGCCTCGCGGTCCGCCTCCGTCAGGTTGAAGCCTTCGGTGATGCGGAACTCCTCCGCACCGGCATAGGTCATCTCGTAAGTGTTCCAGATCCGGTCCCGGAGGGCCTTGAGATCGCCCTCAGTCCGGGCGCGGCTGAGTTCCAGCCGGTGAGCCCGGTCCGTATCCCGCTGGCGGGACTGGTGCAGTCCCTCGATCTCGGAAAGGATTTCCTTCAGCAATTCCTGCTTTCCGGCCCGGTCCTCCTCCAGTGCATGGGTGATCCGTTCCCGGCGCGCCTGTTCCAGCCGTCCCTGTTCCAGTTCTTTTGCTGCCGTGGCAGCAGCTTCCAGGTCCGCGGCTTCCGTCGCGTCCATTTCCGCCAGGTGCGCCTTCCGGCGTTCCTGCTCCGCAGCCATCCGTTTCCGGTCCTGCTCATAGCGCGTGCGGTCCCGCTGAAGGGTTTCCAGCTCGTGCTTCAGATCATTGGTTTCCAGAGTCAGGCGCAGGGTTTCCTCCGCCCGCTCCTCAGTCTTTTTCCGGGCTTCCGTCAGCGCCTGCTGCATCTGAACGGCCTGCGCTTCCATGTCTTCCCGCGTTTTATCTGTCTGTTCCGTACTGTCCGCCGCCATGGACAGCTGTTCCCGGATCTGCAGCATGGATTCCATCAGCTGCTCCCGGGCCGCTTCGGATTCATGCAGCCGCATGGCATGGGTGGAAGCCTCCGCTTCCGCGTTCTGCACACGCTCGGTTTCCCGGGCCACGGCGATCTCCTGCTGGTGCAGCTGTTCCAGCGCGTCCGCGGAAAGGGCTTTCAGCTCATCCTTCCGCTTCTGGCCTTCCTGCATCTTCTTCAGCAGCGATTCCAGTTCGTCCTGTCCGGCGGAAAGCTTCCCGGTCAGCTCCTTCAGCTCCCGTTCCCGGGTAAAGAGGTTTACATTGTTGGAAGAAACGGAACCGCCGGTCATGGAACCGCCGGAATGCATGACGTCGCCCTTGAGCGTCACCAGCCGGAACGCATGGCCGCCCTTGCGCATGATGGGAATACCCGAGGCAAGATCCTCCGCCACAACCGTGCGGCCCAGCAGGTTTTCCACGATACCGCGGTAATCCTCATCACAGGACACCAGGTCTGAAGCCACGCCCAGGCAGCCGGGCATGGTCAGAACCTCCTGCTCCTGCGGCGTCAGCAGCCGCGGCCGGATCGTGGTCATGGGCAGGAAGGTCGCCCGGCCCATATTCCTTTCCCGCAGGAATTCAATGAGTTCCTTTGCGGTTTCTTCATCCTCGGTCACAATATGCTGCTGGGTGTTGCCAAGCACCATATCCATTGCGGTTTCATATTTTTCCGGCACGGAAATCAGCTGGCTGATCGGTCCGCGGATCCGGCTGTCCTCCCGGTCCCGGGCACGGTGCATAACCCGGCGCACGGCATGGGAATAGCCTTCCATTTCCCGGGAAAGATCCTCCAGGATTTTCTGGCGGGCTTCCATTTCCCGCATTTCCGCCAGCTTTGTGTCATAGGCCGCCCGGGCACCGATCACATCCGCGTCCGCGGTTTCCAGTCCGGTACGGGCCTCCTGCAGGGAGGCGGACAGGCGGTCCTGCTCCGCTGTTTCCTTCTCCAGGCGTCCATGGGCGTCTGTCACCGCGGCGGCAAGATCCGCTTCTTCTTTTTTCATCTCTTCACAGGAAACCGTGATTTCCTGCAGGCGGGATTCCATGGCGCCCAGCATTGTAGTCAGACGGGTCTGGTCGCTCAGGGCGGCGGCGCGGCGGTTCACCGCGTCCAGCATCGCGTTCTTATGCTCTTCCAGGGCGTTTTCTTTTTCCGCTTCTTCCGTCCGGGCCTGCTCCTCCGCCGTCTTTGCGGCTTCCAGCCGGGCGGTCAGTTTCTCCAGTGACGCGCTGCGGGTTTCAGTTCCGCCGGAAGATTCAGACGCCAGGGCGTCCAGTTCGGCGATCCGCTCTTCCGCGTCCTTCAGTTCCTCCCCGATGCGCAGGCGGTCCTCCTGCCGGCGGGCACGGCGCTCCTCCACTTCCCGGGAGGCGTTCTCCGCCCGGTGAACCGCTTCAATCCCCTCCATGAGGGCGGTATGGGCCGAGGCAATCTTTTCGTCCAGGTCCTGGATCTCCGCCTGGCGGATATCCCGTTCCTCCGTCCGGGTTTTCAGGTTTTCCTCATTCTGCGTCAGGACCGCCTGTATGTTCTGCAGATCGTGATCCGATTCCCGCAGTTTGGCTTCCATCCGGTCCGAGCGGACAAGGAACAGATTCAGGTCCAGCACCTTCAGGCGGGCGGACAGATCCAGATAGACCCGGGCGTTTTTCGCGTCTTCCTCCAGCGGGCCCAGGCGGTGCTTCAGCTCATCCAGCAGGTCATCCACCCGGGAAATATTCTCCTGGGTGCGTGCCAGCTTTTTATCCGCCTCTTCCTTACGGGCACGGAATTTGACGATACCGGCGGCCTCTTCAAAGACCTGGCGGCGGTCCTCGCCCTTCCGGGACAGGATTTCATCAATCCGGCCCTGGCCGATAATGGAATAGCCCTCCTTGCCGATACCGGTGTCGCGGAACAGATCCACCACATCCTTTAGCCGGCAGGAAGAGCGGTTCAGAAAATATTCGCTTTCCCCGCTGCGGTAGACCCGGCGGGTTACCTGGATCTCCGCGTAGTCAAGAGGAAGGCTTCTATCTTCATTGTCAAAGACAAGGGAAACTTCACAGTAGCTCAGAGGTTTTCTGCGCTGCGTACCGCCGAAAATCACGTCCTGCATGCTGGCGCCGCGCAGGATTTTGGCGCTCTGCTCACCGAGCACCCAGCGAACCGCGTCGCCTATATTGCTTTTTCCGGATCCGTTGGGTCCCACAATCGCGGTGATGCCTTCCTTGAAGACAATCTCAGTCCGCTCCGGAAAGGACTTGAATCCGTAAAGCTCCAGCTTCTTTAAGCGCATGATTTCCTCCGGCCCGGCAGGTTCCTTCCCGCCGTTTACAATAACGGTTTATTATACCATGAACAGGCCCCGGAAATAAATAAACAATCAGGAAAAAAACAGGGAAACGGAACCGGTTTCCCGGTTCCGGAATCCGGAATTCACCCTTTGTGATTCATCATGAGCACCGCTCTATTTGCAGATGAAATCAATGTATCCAGAATAATATCCCGGCAGGTCATTGACCTTGGCATAACCGTCAGTTACAATATCCTGTACGCCCGTTTCCGGACAAGCCTTCCCGCCGTTCCGGAAAGGGCATTCCGCATTCCATGATTCTGAGCTGATCCGAGGTATGAATGTTTTCACGTTTTATCGGCAATAAAGCCTTCTACAAAAGCGTCGTAACCCTGCTGATTCCCATCGTCATCCAGCAGTTCATCACTTCCTTTGTATCCCTGCTGGACAACATCATGGTCGGGAGTCTCGGCACAGAAGCCATCTCCGCGGCTTCCATCGCAAACCAGGTGATGATGGTGTTCTGCCTGGCGGTCTTCGGCGGCATGAGCGGCGCGGGCATCTACGGCGCGCAGTTCTTCGGCAAAGGCGATACCGACGGTATGCGCCACACCTTCAGGTTCAAGCTGTACTTCGGCGTGCTTGTCAGCGCCGCAGCCATCCTGGTCTACCTGTTTTTCGGTGAATCCTTCATTGCCTCTTTCCTGAAAGGCGAAAGCAACGGCGGAGATATGGCCCTGACGCTGCGCAGCGGCTGCAATTACCTGGACATCATGCTGTGGGGTCTGCCGCCCTTCGCGCTGGTGCAGGTATACGCCGGCACCCTGCGGGAATCCGGCGAGACCCGGGCCCCGATGTTCGCCGGTATCTGTGCCATCCTGACCAATCTGTTCGGCAACTGGGTCCTGATTTTCGGTCATCTGGGCGCCCCCGCCATGGGCGTGGAAGGCGCCGCCATCGCGACAGTGATCTCCCGGTACGTGGAGCTGCTGATCGTGGCGGTTCACGCTCACCGGCACACGGAAAAATATCCCTTCTTTGCCGGTGCCTACAAGAGCCTGTATGTACCCGCCAGGCTGGCCGCGCGGATTTTCCGCACAGCCACACCCCTGCTGATCAACGAAATTCTCTGGTCCCTGGGCATGACCTTTATCACCCAGTTCTACTCCTCCCGCGGGCTGAACGCTGTCGCCGCGCTGAATATCAACGGTACCGCCTGGAACCTGTTCAGCGTCATCATGATGGGCATGGGCAGCGCCGTGGCCATTATGGTGGGACAGCGCCTGGGCGCCGGTAAAATAGACGAAGCCCGGGATGTGGACCGGAAGCTGATCTTCCTGACCGAAGTGCTTCACGTGATTATCGGCGTGGGTATGATCCTCGCTTCCCCGCTGGTTCCCCGGCTGTACAACGTCAGCGCGGAAGTACGGGACCTGACCCGGCAGCTGCTGGTCATCGCCGGCTGTTCCCTGCCGATCCATTCCTTTGCCCACGTGACCTACTTTACCATCCGTTCCGGCGGCCGTACGGTGATTACCTTCCTGTTTGACGCCGTCTACACCTGGGTCGTCGTCGTGCCGCTGGCATTTGTCCTCACCCGGTATACCGCGCTCACCATCACCCAGGTATACTGCTGCGTGCAGTTTGTGGACATCCTGAAGGTCATTATCGGCCTGATAATGCTTAAATCCGACTTCTGGGCCCGGAACGTGGTGAACGAAGAGTAAAAAAACAACAAAAAAATGTAAAGGAAGCTTGACATTCTCCAAAGAGTGTGTTAAGCTTCTTTTTGTAAAGGAACCTTTACATTCCTGAAAGGAGTGAACAATCAGTGGAAAACAGAGTGGAACAACTGCGAAAAGAGCGCGGACTCAGCCAGGAGGATTTTGCAAAGGCCATCCGCGTATCCCGGCAGACCGTCAGTTCCATCGAGACGGGACGGTACAACCCATCCCTGGATCTGGCGTTTGACATTGCGGATTTCTTCGGGAAAACAATCGAGGAGATTTTTATCAGGAACGGAGGAAACAACCATGAAGAAAAGTGAACTGATTACCGGCGTCATCCTGACGCTGGCGGGAGCCGCCGCCCTTGCGGCAGCGCTCCTTACGGAAACCGCTTTTGACGGCATTTTCTGGGGCGTCGCGGGAGCCGGCCTTTGCCTGGGTATCGGCATAGTGATCCGCTTCTTCCGCTGGTCCGCGCCCGACCGGTCGGAGCAATACCGGGAAATCCTGGAAAACAAGGAAATCGGAGTCAATGACGAACTGAACCGGAAACTGAGGGATCAGTCCGGCCGGATCGCTTACTCCGCCGGTCTGGGAATCATTTCAGTCACGATGATGATTCTCGCCGTGCTGGACGCCGCCGGGGTGATCCGGGACAGCCGGCTTACCATCCTGGTGCTGGGCGCGATCCTGCTGATCCAGATCATTCTCGGCATCGCGGTTTTCAGCCATCTCAGAAAAAAATACTGACCCGGTCAGAAAAAGGATGGGCCCTTCGGTCCATCCTTCTTTATGCTCTCTGGTTTTACCGGATCCGCCGGTCCCGGCCGATCCTCCGGTAATATTCCGCCTTGTCCGCGTACATGCGTTCGTCCGATACGCGAAGCATTTCGGTGATTTCCTCATCCCGTCCGCCCCGCATCGTGTATCCCGCGGAAACAGAATAACCGCTGTCCGTAATCATCTTCTTGACGCGGTGCATCACGTCGCTGACCACAATCTGGTCCTGGCGGATGAACAGGATGATGAATTCATCCCCGCCGATCCGGTATACCATAATCCGTCTTCCGGCCACATCCTTCAGGCTGTCCGCAATAGCCTGCAGGGCTTTGTCTCCCGCTTCATGTCCTTTGGTATCGTTCAGTTCCTTCAGTCCGTTCATGTCCACGGAAGCCACCGCATTGATCAGCTGGCCGTACCGCTTGCAGTCCGCGTAAAAGCTCATACGGTTTCTCAGGCCTGTCAGCGGATCCCGGTCCGTATCATAAAACCGGAGGAACATGTACAGGAAAATACCGCTGATCATAATGGTCGGATTGATATTCGCCCCTTCGGTCTGCCAGTCAATCAGGGCCGCGGCAAGGCAGGCCAGGGCACAGAAGTACAGCACAAACCGGTCCCCGCTGTGATCCTCATGCCTGAAGCGATTCCAGGTTGTCAGCACCGCGAAAACAATATAGAAAAAGCATACGCTGAACACCATATATCCCAGGGGGCCCCGGACAAAAGTGTAATCCGATTCCTTAAAGAAGAACGCAATAGGGGAAAAGAACGCCGTACAATAGACCAGCGCGTTCAGGACGAACGGAATCCAGATCAGGCGGGGTTTGCGGTTCTCCGGATAAACGATCATGGCAATGCTCATTGCCGCTGCCGGCCGCATGATATAACCGACCACAGAAAAGATCATCCTGAAGAAACGCCGGGAAGGATCGCCCTGGGCCCAGAGCTCAAAGCTGTCCGCCACGATGAGAACCATAGTGCTGAAAACAGTAAGCCAGTACCACCACAGATGGCTGTCCCCGGCGCGCCGCTGACTCCACAGCTTCATGGAGAAACCGATGACCAGCAGGATTGATATGAACTGCTTATTCAGCAATTCGGTCGCCAGCGAATTCTCCATTCCGCATCCTCCTTTCCCGGTTTTCCGGCGCAGGATACCTGTCCCGTCCTTATTGGGTTATTGTAACACAGGGCATACTGCAAACAAAAGATCAAAACCGTTTTTGTCTGTACAAAAACGGTTTTTACCATTAGCGTCCCCTCCTTCAGCGGGAGGGGACAGGGACGCCGGACAGAACAGTCCGTTCAGGTTCCGGAACCATTTCGACAGCGCAGATTTCAAGTTCCGCCCCGCGGATCAGGTTTTCCCGGATCAGCATACGGACCGCCTTTTCCCAGTCCTTTTCCCGGACCATCACAGTCCATCTTTTGTCCTCCGCAGGCCTGTGAAACTCATTTACAAAAAAGATGTCCGAAAAAGGCATTTTGAAGGGGATATGTTCTCCCCTGAGTATTTCCCGAACCTGGAAAACGTCCTCCGTTTTCCATTCAGGGCCGATATTTTTCCAGTGACACATAATCAATGACCTCTTTTCTTTCCTGCCCGCTGCTGCGCTGGTTTTGTTATCCGTTTTTTTGGGTACACGAAACACACCGTCCGATTTGCCGGTTTCCGTCCGGCTTCGTTGATTCAGGCTGTTATTCTGCCGGTGCGGCAGTTTTGTTTCACTGAAGACAGGCTGATAATTTTATCCGTCAGGTTATATTCTTCCTGTTATCGGTCAGCACCATCCCGAAACGCCTCACCGCTTTATTGTTTCTCAGCAGCCGGGTCCATCCCGCTGTAATCATTCTCATCATCATCCGTTCCTTTCCTGATACACATTGTTTTTTGCCAGGTTCTGCCCGGTCTTTCCCGGCTTCCGGAAGAACAAAGGATACAAAAAGGCCGCTTACCCATTCGGATAAGCGGCCGTATAAACTGAGCAGGGCCTGGAATTATACTCCGGAGCTCTTCAGCCTGGCGGACACAGATCCGAGGGGTATGAACTTAGTCTCACGAATAGTCAACAGGTACTTACTGATCCTTACGTTCCTCATTGGAAGAGCTCCTTTCCTGAAAGATTGCACAGACTATACAACGATACGCAGGCCGTGTCAAGCGGTTTTTGCGCAGAAGTCATACATTTTACATCATCGTTACATCTTTCGGGGTGTCCCTATGATATACTTGTAACCGGGTGATATAGAATGGCAAAGATTCTGTTTGTGGATGATGAACCGGCCATCCGCGATATGCTGCGGATGGTTCTGAAGCTTGCGGGGCATAACGGCATTGAGGCACATGACGCCGCGCAGGCGCGGCTGAAAATAGCCCGGGAATCGCCGGACCTGGCGCTGGTGGATATTATGATGCCCGGTGAAGACGGTTTCTCCCTGGCCAGAGACCTGATTCTATCCGGCATTCCCGTGCTCTTCCTGACTGCCCGGACCGCGGTGGAGGATCGGGTAACCGGTCTGCGCATGGGAGCGGAGGATTATATTCTCAAACCTTTTGAGCCGGAAGAGCTTCTGGCCCGGATTGACGTGATTCTACGGCGGACGCAGCCGAAAATCTATACAGAGGGCGGCCTGGTAATCGATCATGAAGCCCGGACGGTCACACTGAACGGCAAACCGGTCACCATGACCACAACAGAATTCGACCTGCTGGCGCTGCTGACCGACAACGCAGGCGCCGCCCTCAGCCGGGATAAAATCCTTTCCGCCGTATGGGGCTGGGATTTCATCGGCGAAACACGCACTGTGGATGTACATGTACAGCACCTGCGGGCCAAGCTGGGCGCCCGAACCATTGAAACCGTCTTCAAATACGGATACCGCTGGGCCGGAGGGGCAGACAGGCTATGAGGAAAAAGCTTTCCCTGCTGATCCTGGCTGTGACAGTGCCCATTTTCTTCTTCATGGCCTGGTTCATGAGCAGTCATGGTTTCAGCCTTTTTCTGCGGCAGGAAAAGGAGCGGATTCAGCTGACAGAAAGTATTGTTTTCCGGGAAGTCCAGGATAAAATGAAATCCCTGGTCTATTCGACTGCCGTCAGCCGTGCCGCAGAACTGCGTACGTATTACCTGAGCCAGGGCATCGAACTGATTTTTTGCTGGAACGGCAAGCCAATCGCCGGAGCGAAGTTCCCGGGTCCGGGTTATGAGGCGCTTCTGACCGGCCAGCGTACCGCCATGCTGGACGACAGCCGTTCTCCGGAATACTATGCGGTCGCGGAGTCTGTCTCCCCCCGCATGACCATGATCCTGCTCCGGGATATCAGCGACCTGTACCGGCTGAAGGACCAGTACCGGACCTTTGCCTATCTGTCCGCTGTTATCGCGTCTGCTCTGCTGACGCTGCTGACGCTGATTCTTGCAGGCGTCGTGATCCGTCCGGTCTCCCGGCTGACCGAGGCTGCCCGCGCCATAACGGAGCACACGGGAAAGAACGTTCCGCTGCCTACAAACGGACGGGATGAGATCGGCACGCTTGCCCGGGCGTTTTCTGAAATGCAGACCGCGGTAGCGGACCGGGAAAACCAGCTGCGGGAGGAAAGTGAAGCCCGGCAGACGCTTCTGGACGCCCTGGCGCACGAAATGCGCACCCCGCTGACTTCCCTGCTGGGTAACGCCCGCCTGCTGCAGCATGATCTGTCCGCGGAAGAGCGGATCCGGATCACCGACAGCATGGCCCGGGAAATCCGCCGGCTGTCCGATATGGATCAGCAGCTGATGAAACTGACCGTCCTGCGGCACGAGGAGCTGGAAGCCGAACCCGTTTCCGTTTCCGGTCTGCTTCACGATACCGCTGACCGGCTGCGGGAGCAGGCGGCCGGCATTGCCATCGAGGTCCGGGGCACAGACAGCCTCATCACCGGAGACCGCGAACTGCTTTCTCTTCTGTGTGACAATCTGACCGCCAATGCCCTTCATGTGTCCGAATCCGGAATGACGGTTACCCTGACCGCTGTTCCGGGCGGATTCACCGTGGAAGATCAGGGTCCCGGCATGTCGGAGGAAGTCCTGAAGCATATCTGCGAGCCTTTCTGGAAAGCGGATAAAGCCCGGACCCGCCGGCACGGAGGCGCCGGCCTCGGGCTGAGCCTGTGCAGGCGCATTGCGGAACTCCACAAGGGAACCCTGTCCTTTGATTCCGCGCCCGGGAAAGGCACCCGGATTACCTTTACAACATCTTTACCGGCTGTTGATGACTCCTTTACATCCCCCGTGGCATAATGGGGATGTCCCTGAAAGCAATACCGATAAAAAGGAGATGATCAGGATGACCGGAAAACGACTGATTGCCGCCCTGTGTGCAATCCTGCTTCCGCTGGCCGCGGCCGCGGAAAGTGCGGTTGAGATCCTGCCCACCACACCGCCCATGCCGGACCCTGTGCCGGGAAAAAACGAGTATTCATTTGAGGATCTGGATCCGTATTACGAACCCTATAGTCCTCACCTGCCCTACATGCTTCCTGAAATGTCCGCCTCCGAAAAGCTTCGGTTTGCCGATATCCGGCGCCGCGCGGAAGACGGCGAAAAGCCGGACAGCAGCGTCCTGAATAAAATGGAGGGGGTAACCGTATCCCTAATTCTGCTTCCCCGGGATCAGTATGAGGGAGAAGACTGGTACCTGATCCTGCCCTGCCGGGAAATGACGGACAGTGAACTGCTGCAGGTTGCCGACGCATTCCTGGAAGCCGGGATCCGGTTCGACCCGGATCTGCTGAACTGGCGCAACTGCATGCGGGGCGGAGCCATCACGGAAACCCGGGACTGGAAAGGCGATGAACGGGAGCGGTTTTTCTCCCTCGGAGAACAATTCAACCGTGCAGGTCTGCGACCGGCAACCCCGTTCACCCCGTCAGTGGAAGACGATGGCATCGGCCGCGTCTGGCTGGCAGACGATCCGGAGTCTTTCAGCGGCCCGGAGTATTTCAGTTTTCTTCCCGCGCGCCGGCTTACGGATGAGGAGCTGCTGCAGATTTACGCTCTGGAGAACCCGGAACCCGCAATCCAGCCGACAGAAATCAGCAAATATGAAACCCTGCTTCGCCAGGAACTCAGCAGACGGATGGGAATGCCCGCCTCCGCGGTTCATATGCTGAATTCTGACTATTCCGGAGAAAGCGATAATTACTGGGGTGATTCGCGGACGGTTTATTCCGCCTGTTTTGAAGACGCCGGATCCTTTTCTTCACACAGCTGGCTGGGCGAAATCGAACTTTCTTCCGGGAAGCTGATTCAGGCCCGGACCGACCCCGATCCCCGGGTTCTCCAGTCGCCGGAGCAGCACACAGACATCCGGATGGACCCCTGGGATCCCCGCTGGTCTGAAATTGCCAGGGAAACCATTGCCTCCCTGTGCACTGATCCTGCTGTTGAAATCGCGCATGTGCAGCCCTGGCGGGAATCCCAGATCAACCAGTATACCTGGTGTGCGGAAATCCGGGTGACCCTGACTGACGGAGCCGTTTACCAGGCGGACGTCTCCTATCTGACCGGCACCGTCGTCATGCTTGAGTACTATGACGCTGAGTCCGCCGCACTCCTGGATTACTATCACGACCATATCTATGCGGAGGAGGAAGCCGGCAATGAATAAAAAAAGAATCATCAGCCTGCTGCTGTGCCTTTTACTGTCCTTATCCGTTTGCTGCTGCGCCCCTGCGGAAAGCGCGGCCCCGGCCGGCGGGAAACAGGTCAGCGTATGGAAGGTCTGCAGCTGGGAGCATCATCCGGAAAACCTGAAAACCCTGAACCTTTCCAGGCCCGATAAAAACCGCCCGGTTCTCGAAAACTACGAACCGTTTTTCGCGGAAATTGCCGGCATCCAGAGCATGCCCTGGATCGTCTGGGTCTATGATGAACCGGACGGACCGTATTATTACCAGGATATGTACAACGTCATTCCGGAAGAGAGCGGATTCAGCGCACCCCGGGCAGAAGAAACTGTCAGCGCTGCCGCTGAAGCCCTTGATCTGCTGGGCATGAACGGGGAAAGCTGGCAGGCAAAGCCGTTATACTTTTGCACGCTCGGCCGGTACGCGGGAGGCCTGAAAAGCCGAAAAGCTGTCTTTGAGGAAACCCTGGAGGGGCTTCCGGTCCGCTGGTCGGAGGAATCCCTGGAAGTCGGTTCAGGCCTGAACGCGCATATGGAGAAATGCATGATGGAAGTGGTCTTTTCCGATGAACACGGTCTCATGTTTATGGGGGGAAGCTGGTGTACCTTTGAGCCCGTTTCCTATACCGACAGCCTGCTTCCCGAAGAGGAAATCGTCTCCATCTTCACCCAGGCGGGCAGGACCGGTCAGTCTCCGGAAAAATGCTGGTTTATGCATCTGGACGGAAAAGAAGCCTCTGCCACCCTGGCCTGGCGCGTCGGCAACAGCTATATCAACGCCGTGGACGGCAGCTGGCTACAGGCAGGGCTGTAACTGAAAAACAGCCAGATTCCTTGCAAGGCCTTTGCCGGTAACGAATTTGTATGGATTATTAACAGAAAAGTAATATCAATATCTACAATATATGGTATAATAACGCCCAGAAAACCACAAATGAAATGGGGAAGCAGCTTTGGCAGTTCGTCGTATGAACACCATACAGGGATATGCCCTTCCGCAGCAGGAAGGCCTGTTTCCCGTCCCCGGCCGCCAGCCGTCGGGGAATCCCTATGCTTCCCTGCAGGTTCAGGACTGGACAAAAGGGCTGGACTACGAATCCAGAAAATACAACAGCGTCGTTACGGAAACCGCCCGTACGCTGCCCGTCTTTTCCTCCCGCGGGATCCGGCGGGATGTGCTGCTGATCACGCTGACGCTGGTGCTTGTGCTCTTCTTCAGCGTGCTGTTCTCCGACCTGGCCGCGCTCAATGCCGGCGGGCAGAGAATCGGCCAGCTCTCCGCGGGCATCACCACCCTGGAAAATCATAATGCCCTGCTGCAGGAGCAGCTGAGCCTTTCGCTGCGGAACGCCTCTATCGGCGCAACCGTCAATACCATCACCCTGCCTGAAGGAATGCTCACCGGCAGTCTTCCGTAAGCAGCTCCGGATTCAGTACAGCACTCCCAGCCGGGACAGGGTGAAAATAAAGGCAAAAATCGTCGCGAGGGACGCCACCGTGCTGACAAAGACCAGCTGGCCCGCAAGCTGTCCGTCCCCGCCCATATTCTGGGCCATGGGATAGGATGAGGTGGCCACAGGCGTTCCGAAGATCATCAGGATCAGGAACAGCTCCACCCCCCGCAGGCCGATAAAGTATGCAAACGTCACCATCACAACCGGCAGCAGGATCAGCCGGATGACCAGCACCACGCTGATTGTCCGGCTGTTCTTTTTTAATTCGTCAAACTTCAGGTTCGCGCCCAGCACCACCAGTGCAATCGTCGTCGCCGCCCCCGCCAGGGAGGAGACAGGCGTGGCAATGAAGGACGGAAGCCTGATCTGCAGCAGGTAGAAAAGCAGGCCGACAACGCAGCCCTGGAGCAGCGGATTTTTCACAATCCCCAGCACCAGCACGCCGGGCCGGATTTTTCCGCCGTCCCGAAACAGCTCCAGCACGATCACCGCGGCAATATTGAACAGGGAAACCATGATCATGATCATCATGCCGCAGATGGAGGATTTTTCCGTTCCGAATACATAAGTGGTCAGCGGAATCCCGTAAATAATGAAATTGCTGCGGAAGATCCCCTGGATCACCACGCCGCGGCGGGGATTCTCCTTCACGATCTTCGGCACGATCAGGACCAGAAGCACCACCAGCAGGGAAACCGAAAGGGCTCCTGTAAGCATCAGCTTCACGGAGGGCATGTTCTCCGGTTTCGCGCTGTAGACATTGTTGAACATCAGGAAAGGAAAAAAGAGTTTATAGTTCAGGGCATTCAGACGGTCCATAAATGGCCGGTCTGCCCATTTCAGCCGGACAGCCGCAAAGCCGATTCCCAGAAGAATCAGGAACGGCGCCACCGCGTTGAATGCAACCAGGAAACTCTCCAGCATTCTTACTCCTCCCGACATGATCCTTTCGATATGATTATTATACTATCCGCCTTATCCCCATTCAAGCGCATCCAAAGCTTGCCATATTTGGCCTTGTTATTTTCCGATTTTTCCATTATAATGAATACATCCAAAAAACAATCATAAGGAGGGCATCCCTTTGAATTACGCTGAGGAGTCCCTGCGCCTGCATGGTGAATGGCAGGGCAAAATTGAAGTTGTTTCCCGTGTCCCCGTAAAAAACAAAGATGACCTGTCCGTCGCCTATACGCCCGGCGTAGCCCAGCCCTGTCTGGAAATCCAGAAGGATTATGACAAATCCTTCACGCTGACGCGCAGGCATAACCTGGTGGCTGTCATTACGGACGGCACCGCGGTCCTCGGCCTGGGCGACATCGGTCCGGAAGCCGGCATGCCGGTTATGGAAGGAAAATGCGCCCTGTTCAAAGCCTTCGGCGATGTGGACGCTTTCCCGATCTGCATCCGCAGCAAGGATGTGGATGAAATCGTCAGGACCATCTACCTGATTTCCGGCAGCTTCGGCGGCATCAACCTGGAGGATATTGCTGCTCCGCGCTGCTTCGAGATTGAGCGCCGGCTGAAGGAGCTGTGCGATATTCCCGTTTTCCATGATGACCAGCACGGTACCGCCGTGGTGGTCGGCGCCGCGCTGATCAACGCCCTGAAGGTGGTCAAAAAGGACATCGGTGAGGCAAAGGTCGTCATCAACGGCGCCGGAAGCGCCGGCATCGCCATCGGCAAACACCTGCTGAACCTGGGTGTGAAGCACATGAAGATGGTGGATCGCTTCGGCATCCTGTGCGAAGGGGAACAGATGAACCCCGCTCAGGAAGCGATGGCAAAGATCACCAATCCTGAAAAGTTCTCCGGAAAACTGGCGGACGCGATGAAGGGTGCGGATGTATTCATCGGCGTCAGCGCGCCGCATATTGTCAGCCAGGACATGGTCCGCTCCATGGCGGAAAGCCCCATCATTTTCCCGATGGCCAACCCCACGCCGGAAATCGAGCCGGACGAAGCGCTGGCTGCCGGTGCGGCCGTGGTCGGTACCGGACGGAGCGACCATCCGAACCAGATCAACAACGTGATGTGCTTTCCCGGCCTGTTCCGCGGCGCGCTGGATGTCCGGGCCACCGACATCAATGAAGAAATGAAAATGGCCGCTTCCCTCGCGCTGGCCAGCCTGGTTTCCGACGAAGAACTGAAGTCCGACTATATTCTTCCCCTGGCCTTTGACAAACAGATCGGACCCGCCGTGGCAGCGGCGGTTGCAAAGGCGGCGCGCGACAGCGGCGTCGCCCGGATCTGACCCCCGGTTCCGGTTTCCCAATCTATTATAAGGAGGAGTGTCTGTGACTACCGTACCCAAGGAGAAAAAACCGTTCCAGCTGTTTAACCTTCCCCTGCCGATCTTCCTGATCATCACCGCGGTAACAATCGCGGCCCCACCTACCTGGGCGTACTGCCCGTAGGGATGACCGGCTGCTTCCTGTTTATGATCGTGCTCGGAACCATCCTGGGCTGGATCGGCGACCATACCCCGATCATCAAGGATTTCCTCGGTGGCGGCGCCATTGTCTGTATCTTTGGTTCCGCCCTGCTGGTCTACTTCGGGATTCTCCCGGCCGCCAAGACCGTGGACGGTGCGACCGTCTACAACATGACCCTCCCCTTCGGCAAACTGGATCTTGTCGGCGGAATCACCAAGTTCTTTAAGGGAGACGGCGCATTCCTGGATTGGTATATCGCCGCCCTGATCACCGGTTCCATCCTGGGCATGAACCGGAAACTGCTGATGAAAGCCGCGGCCCGGTACTTCCCCGCCATTTTCGGCGGCCTGATCCTGGCCTTCGGCCTGTGCTGCGGTATTGCGGCCATCATGGGTTACCCGGTCATGAACGCCCTGCTGCTGATCGCCCTGCCGATCATGGGCGGCGGCATGGGTGCCGGCGCGACTCCCCTTTCCAAGATCTTTGAATCCAGCAGCGCCATGACCGCCGAACAGGCACTGTCCGTCATGACGCCGGCCGTTGCCATCGGCAACGCGGTCTCCATCGTGCTGGCCGGTATCCTGGTCAAGGTTATCAAGGGTAAGATGAACGGCAACGGCGCTCTGATGCAGGCCGGTTCCATCGATCCCAAGGAACTGGAAATCAGTCCGGAAATGCAGGCCAAGCGCAATGCGATCAGCATGCCGAACATGGGTATCGGCCTGCTGGTCTCCGGCGCGTTCTTCGCCTGGGGCTTCATCCTGGCCGGCGCCTGGAAGGCTCTCGGCACCGGCATTACCATCCACGCCTATGCCTGGATGATCATCACGGTGGCCATCTGCAAGATTACCCACATTATCCCCGAGCGGATTGAAATCGCCTGCTATCAGTGGTTCCAGTTCATCATGAAGAATCTGACAAACATGCTGCTGGTCGGTATCGGTATCTGCTACCTGGAAATCTCCACCGTGATTTCCTCCTTCAGCGTCACTTACCTGGTGCTGTGCGCGGCAACCTGTATCGGTGCCTTCGTCGGCGCGGCCCTGGTCGGCAAGCTGGTTGGCTTCTATCCCTTCGAATCCGGCGTCACCGCCGGCCTGTGCATGTCCAACATGGGCGGTACCGGCGACGTGGCTGTGCTGTCCGCCGCGAACCGGATGGAACTGATGCCCTTCGCACAGATTTCCTCCCGCCTGGGCGGCGCGATCATCCTGCTGCTGGCCAGCCTGATGCTGTCTGTCCTGTCCCAGTTTATTGTGGTATAATTCGTCAATTCAGAATTAAGAATTCAGAATTATCTATGATTCCCGCGGCAGGGACAGCCTGGCTGTCTCTGCCGTTATTTCAGTCGTAAGGAATAAAGCATATGCCTGATAAATGTATCCGGTGCGGCAGTCCGGCCGCATATCCGATCCGGGCACTGGAGGTTCGTACGCTTCCCGTACGGGGCCTCGGCGGCGAACGGAAAGTCCAGGCGCTGGGCGATGAGAAGCAGGACGGGGTCTGCAATCACTGCGCACGGGAACAGCTGAAACTGTCCCTGGATCCTGTCAGGGCAGTCAAACCCCAGCTGATCCGGTTCGGCGCCGTCTTTGCTGCCGGGCTGCTGATAGAGGCGGTCACCTTCCTTTTCCTGAAGGACAACCGGCAGGTCTTTCTCCTGCTGGGAATCGCTGCCCTGGTCTGCGGCCTGCTTGGCATTTATGACGCCCTGAAAAAAGCAAAAGAAAAAGCCGCCTCCCTCCGCTCCCTGCCGGAAGCGGAAGCGCTGCAGGAAGCCGCCTGGGATGTGTTTATCGCGGAAGCGCCAAAAAAGGAAGACGTGAACGACCTGACCTACATCCCCGTCAATGAGAAAACCCGCAGCCGGAAGAACGGAGACCTGATGATCCTGTACAGCCTGCTGCCGGAAATCGCGGTGGAAGCATGGAAGCGCCTCCATCCGGAAGAAGCGGAAAATCCATGATCAAATCCGCTTCAGGGCATATGGTATATATCATTATGAA
>R26__coassemble_42_pt1 | contig 83279 bp, 75 predicted proteins | sample R26__metabat2_high_PE_047 | metagenome-assembled genome bin R26
GGTTACGATTAGACTACCAGATCAAACGGGCAATGCACATATGTCTCAGCTTTGAAGCTTACCGTAAGACCTCGTTTTTTGTTGTATGTGGCTCAAGGACTCGAACCTTATGACACGGAGGGTCCCGGGGGACAGCCGCCGAGGACTGCCAGTGGCAGAAATATCGTCGGCGGCTGTCTCAACCGAAACAAGCGATCTCCCCAGTGGGGAGTTGCGACGATTGAGGTTGCGGGGATAGGTTTCCTATTTGAGCCACAAGACAAGGCTCCTTTTTTGAAAAAAGTTGGAGAACGGGAACATGACAGAAGGGACAGTCACACTGTCACAGCCTAACGGCCATGACAGAATGGTCACATTTCCGCCGGGCGTGATGGACGCTGAGGGCTTTTATTCAGGTAGAGCTGCAAGCAGGAGAATTCTGTGTTCTTTAGACATGTCAGATCTGCTTTTTACTCAATTTCCAGAATTTGCAAAAAGTACTTTCAACTCTTTGTTCCATCTGATATAATACGCATAACAAAGCATGGAATCTCATATAAATCCCCCCCGAAAACCGAAGGAGGATCCTTTATGCATGGGCTGTATGTTCTGCTTGCCTGTCTTCTGAGCTGCCTGCTGCTTCCTGCAGCTGCGCCGTGCGAAAGCAATACGGAAACCAATCAGGTAACCAATCTGGATATTCAGGCGGAGCCGGGCGGGTTCCTGTTTGATGATACCTGGATGTATACCGGGTACACCTACGGCGGGGTGACCTTTGCGATCCCGAAGGAGAGCAATTCCTATGAATTGACGGATCAGTTCCGGGAAGCAGGAATTGTTCTCCTGATCGGCAATGATGATTTCTGCTTGCAGCTTCGGAAATTTGATCCGGAGGTGCTCAGTTATGAGCAATTTAAGGAAATCATCCAGGCTGAACCCACAGCGGAGACACGGATTACGGAACGGAACGGGAAGGAAGTTTTCATTTACCGGAATACAGATCCCAACCCATACGGGGAACTGTACGGCATCGCTGTGACAGGACTGGACGGAAACACCTATAAAGTCAGTATCTTTACGGGAGACAGTGAAGCATACGGGGAAGACGATCCGGTCTGGAAGATCGCTGAAATCATAGGACAGAGCTTTACGATCCGCGATTTTTCAGAGTGGGGTATACCGACAGCACCGGATGAATAAGGCATTGTCTGATACGTGTGATGAATCGGAAACAGACCTGCGCGCGGGTCTGTTTTTGTTGACCAAATGTGGCCTATCCTCTATAATAAAAAGGATAAAACAAGCCATTCATAACAAGTACAAAGGCGGGAGAATATATGGATAAATGGGATAAGCGGTTCATGCAGATGGCGTTTACCATTGCGGACTGGTCCAGCTGCTTCCGCGCAGGCCGGAAGATCGGCTGCGTGATCGTGAAGGACAAGCGGATCATGACTACCGGATACAACGGCGCGCCGTCAGGAATTAAAACCTGCCGGGACAAGGGCGTATGCCTGCGGGACAAGCTGGGCATTCCCAGCGGAACACAGATGCAAACCTGCTACGCGGTGCACGCGGAGCAGAATGCCATTGTACAGGCCGCCAAGCTCGGCGTGTCCATTGACGGCGCTACGCTGTACTGCACGCATCAGCCCTGCTCCATGTGCTGCAAGATGATCATCAACAGCGGCATCAAACGGGTGATCTATAAGGAAGGTTATCCGGATCCGTTTACGCTGGAACTGTTCGCGGAAGCAGGCGTGACGCTGGAAAGGTACGAAGATGAATTAACAATGAACAATGAACAATGAACAATGAACAATTAAATGTTTCTGCCCGGTTTTTTGATGGATCGGGAAAGATTGGAGTTATTTGAGTGAGATACCATATTGATACGATCCCGGTGTGGGATGCGATGAAACTGGACGGAGAGTGCCTGCTGTGCGCTCTGGAACGGAAGACGGAGCTGGGAGAAGCGGAACGGTACCTGGGCGCATCGGTCATGGAACCGGACGTGCGGGTGAAGGTGAATGACAGAGGCTTCTGCCGGAAACATCATGCGATGCTGTTCTCCATGAGCAACCGGCTGGGCCATGCCCTGATGCTGGAAAGCCATATGATTGAAAACCGGCAGAAGCTGGAAAAGATCTCGGCCAGCCTGACGAAGAGCGCCGCACAGCTGAAGGACGCCGGAATCGGTGACAAACTGAGCGGAAAAACCAAGGTGGCAACCGCGGAAATCCTGAAACAGGCCCAGGCCCTGAATGAAATGGCCAGCAGCTGCCTGATGTGCGAGACCATTGAAGAAAACATGAGACGGTATCTGCATACCTTCTTCCATCTTTATCAGAATGACGGAGATTTTCGCAGCCGCTTTGAGAAGAGCAAAGGCCTGTGCCTGCCGCATCTGGGCCAGTTGCTGGAAGTCGCAGCGGAAGAGCTGAGCGCGAAAGACCTCGGCCGTTTCGTTGAGACCGTGACAAAACTGGAGAAGGAAAACATGGACCGGATCCAGGAGGATATTTCCTGGTTCATTAAAAAGTTTGATTACCGGTATGAGAATGAAAGCTGGAAGAACAGCAAGGACGCCGTGGAACGCACGGTGAACAAGGTGCGCGGCTGGTGCGTGGGGAAAGAGCCGGCCGCAGATGCCTAAAGGCAGCTGCCAGAATGAAGAATGAAAAATGAAGAATGAAGAATTTTACAGTGTTTTACTCATAATGAACAACTAAACCAGAAAGAGTTAACAGATGATGGTCCGGACAGCATAAAGGAGTGAGCATTTATGATGACTATACGGGAAGTTATGGAGATCGTGGACGGGAAGGTGCTCATAGGAGAAGAACGGCTGGATACCCGGGTGGACACTGCCTGCGGATCCGACCTGATGAGCGATGTGCTCGCCTTTGTGAAGGAGAAGACCGTGCTGATCACGGGACTGATCAATCCCCATGTGCTCCGGACGGCGGAAATGCTGGACATTACCTGCATTGTTTTCTCCCGGGGAAAGATGCCCAGCGAGGAAATGCTGGAAATGGCGGATGAAATCGGAATTACAGTGATTTCCAGTCCGCTGACAACCTATACTGCGTGCGGAGAGCTGTATGTTCACGGCCTGCCCGGTACGAAACGGAAGACGGGCGTTAACGGGGAGGTGTAAGCGTTGGCGTACATCCTTGAAAAGAGCTTTCCTGTAGAAGCGGGTGCTTATACCACAGCTGGTGAGGCATCCACCACCATCAAACGGACGCTGAAACAGCTGGGGATCAGCGCGGAAGTGCTGCGGCATGTTTCTGTTGCCTGCTATGAAGTGGAACTGAACCTGGTGATTCACTCTCTGGGCGGAACGCTGACACTGCTGGTGGATCCGGAAAAGGTGACGCTGATCTCGAAGGATGTCGGACCGGGCATTCCGGATATCGACATGGCCATGACGGAAGGGTTTTCCACGGCCAGCGCGGAAGCGCGGACACTGGGATTCGGCGCCGGCATGGGTCTGCCGAATATGAAAAGAAACGCGACAGAGTTTGATATCCAGAGTGAGATGGGTGTTGGCACGACGATCACAATGAGCTTTGCTCTTGCGTGAGGAGTAAGATATGGAAAAACGGTTTCATTCAGTGAGGCTGGAAGGCGATAAGTGCAGAGGCTGTACGAACTGCCTGAAGCGGTGTCCGACGGAGGCGATCCGAGTTCGCGGCGGACGGGCACACATCATTGACGAGCGTTGTATTGACTGCGGCGAATGCATCCGGGTTTGCGGCTATCACGCCAAGGTGGCGGTGACGGATCCGCTTTCCGCTATCAGTAAATTCAAGTATAAAATAGCTCTGCCGGCACCGAGTCTGTACGGGCAGTTCCAGAATCTCAAGAGCATCAGTCAGGTGCTGAACGGCCTCAAGCAGATGGGCTTTGACGACGCGTTTGAAGTGGCACGGGGAGCGGACGTTGTCTCCCGGGCAATCCGTGAAAGGCTGAAGAATCCGGACCTGCCCAGGCCTGTGATTTCTTCCGCGTGTCCTGCAATTGTACGGCTGATTCAGGTTCGTTTCCCGGATCTGCTGGATCATATTGTGGACGTACGTCAGCCAATGGAAGTGGCGGCGATGATCGCCAAGAGGGAATATGCCCGTTCGCACGGCGTGAACGAGGATGAAATCGGCTGCTTCTTTATCACTCCCTGTCCCGCGAAAGTGACCGCGATCCGCCGGCCGATCGGCCATGCGAAGAGCTCCGTGGACGGAGCAATTTCCGTGCTGGAAATCTACGGCCTGCTGAGCAGCCAGATCCGGAACGCGCCGGTGGATATCAGCCTGGAAACCGCTTCAGACCTGGGTGTGGGCTGGGCCAGAAGCGGCGGCGAGTGCAACGCGGTGAGCCCGGAAAATTCCATGTCTGTGGACGGCATTGAAAACTGCATCCATGTGCTGGAGGAAATAGAGGACAACCGGCTGAAGAACCTGGAGTTCTTTGAAGGCGCCGCCTGCACCGGCGGCTGCGTGGGAGGCCCGCTGAACTTTGAAAACAACTATGTGGCCCGTTCCAATGTCCGCCGACTGGCAAGCCGGGATCAGAACCCGGAACTGAACGTGGACAACGGCATGATGACCAAGTATTCCCTGTATGACGATATGCGGATCCTGCCCAACTCCGCGATGAAGCTGGACGACGACCTGATGGAAGCCATGCGCAAGATGGAACGCATTGACAAGATCTACAAGGAACTGCCGGGCTTCGACTGCGGAAGCTGCGGAAGTCCGACCTGCCGGACGTTCGCGGAGGACGTGGTGCAGGGGTTTGCCACGAAGATGGACTGCATTCATATGATGAAGGAACAATTGCGCGTGATGGCGCAGCAAATGGTCGATCTGGCGAAAACCACGCGCGAATAATCGCGCGATGGCTTTCGCCGGAATGAAAAATGAAGAATGAAGAATGAAAAATTGTAGAGTGTTTAACCTGTAGAAAGAGGCTGCGGATGAAAAAAGGCAATCCGATTGCTGTAAAGAGCAAGGCTTTCGCTGTCAGAATGATACGTTTATATCAGTATATGACTGGCGAAAAAAAGGAACATGTACTTTCGAAACAGATCCTTCGAAGCGGGACGAGTATTGGGGCTAATATACGAGAGGCAGATAGCGCTCAAAGCAAAAAGGATTTTATAGCAAAAATGCAGATTGCGCTGAAAGAAACCTGTGAAACAGAATACTGGTTGGAGTTGCTTCAAGACACAGACTATATAACTGAAAGCGCAGGAGCAAGTCTGCGTGCGGATTGCCATGAACTATATCAGATGATTACAGCAATTTTGAAAACTGCAAAGGTAAATGCCGATTAATCATTATGAATTATGAATTATAAAAGTGAATTTGGAGGAAGACGACCATGACTGTCAAGGAACTGTGTGAACTGATTGAAGCGAAGGATATGACGCCGGAAGCGGATAAGGGGACGGAGGTTTCCTGCGGATATACCTGCGATCTTTTGAGCTGGGTGATGGCTCACGGGGCGGCGGGAATGGCATGGGTGACCGTACAGACGCATATGAACGTGATTGCCGTGGCCAGCCTGATGGAGATGGCGGCGGTGATCATTCCGGAAGATATTGAAATGGAAGCGGGTTCCCTGGAGAAGGCACGGGACGAGGGAATCAATGTGCTGCAGACCAAACTGACAGCCTATGAAATCTGTGCGCGGCTGGCGGCTGCCGGACTGCCGGGAAAGAGGCGGGACGCCTGAGACGGAACAGAACTGTTTGCGACGAATGACGGAAGAAAGGTGGGAGAAATTTGTTTGTTGATCTTCATATCCACTCCTGCCTCAGCCCCTGCGCGGATGATGACATGACGCCCGCGAATATCTGCGGGATGGCGCATATCAAGGGACTGGACGCCATTGCGGTGACAGATCATAATACAGGCCGGAATCTGCCTTATGTGAAGGAGGCAGCGGATTATTACGGATTGATTTTCCTGCCGGGAATGGAGATTACCACAAAGGAAGAAGTGCATCTGCTGGGGTATTTCCGTGACGTGGATACGGCGGTGGCGGTGGGGGAGATCTTTTCGAACCATCTGCCGCCGATGAAAAACAAGCCGGATTATTTCGGCAACCAGCTGGTGATGAATACGGATGATGAAGTGGTCGCGGTGGAGGAACGGCTGCTGATCGGCGCGACGGATCTGGACCTGGCCGAGTGCACGAAAATCATCCGGGAACACGGCGGCGCAGCGGTGCCCGCCCATATCAACCGGGGACACGGCCTGCTGGTCAACCTGGGCCTGTTTCCCGAAGAACCGATCTTTCCGGTGGTGGAGGTACGGCCGGAGCTGCCGGTGAACGAGAAACTGATCCCCGGGAAGAAACGGCTGTGGTCTTCGGACGCGCATCACCTGGGGGACATTCTTGAAGCAGTCAGCGAACTTGATACTGACCGATTTTCACTGGGCGGGTTGTTTGATTTCGTCAGCGGACACAATCAAACGAATGCATAATGTATAATGCAGAATATATAATGATTGAATGATGCTCAGCGGTAAGAAAAAGTCGTTTTGAGTCAAAAGAAAAACAGACGATGAGATTTGTCTGATATTAGGGCATTTTTTTGAGGGCATACCGGAGGAATTCCGGCGTGCCCTCTTTATATGGCGGGAAGTTTGGGAAGCGACGATGGCTGAAACCGTTGAAAAATAAAGGAATTGTTAGCTTAAACTAACCAAAAAGTTTTAATATTCAACGGTGAAAACCCTTTTCTTTCAAGGGCGAATATGATAAAATCAATCGGATAGCTGTAATGGGCAGAGTCTGCCTTTACATAAGTCTCAAAAACATCCCAAGGAGGTCAAGGACTGTATGCCTGACAACAAGGAAAAGTACGCAAAGCTGCAGGAAGTGATCGAGAAGCACAAGGGTGAGCGCGGTGCCGTGATGCCCTGCCTGCAGGAAGCCATGAACATTTTCGGCTATGTGCCGCAGGATGTTCAGGAAATGATCGCGGACGGACTGGGAACGACCCTGTCTGAAGTCTACGGTGTTTCCACTTTCTATTCCCAGTTCTCCCTGAAGCCCAAGGGAAAACACGTGATCGGTGTGTGCCTGGGCACTGCCTGCTATGTCAAGGGAAGCCAGAAGATCATCGAGAAGCTGTCTGAAGAGCTGAAGATCCAGCCCGGAGACACCACAGATGACGGCCTGTTCACACTGAACGCCACCCGTTGCCTGGGTGCCTGCGGTCTTGCTCCTGTTATGATGATCGGCGAAGAGGTATACGGCCGGCTGACGCCGGATCAGGTCCCCGGTATTCTCGAAACTTATCGTGCGTGACCTGAGTCTTCACCTGCTGGATCTGGCGCAGAACAGCATCACAGCCGGCGCAAGCCTGGTAACCATCCGCCTGACTCTCGGGGAGGACGGAATGTTGACCATGGAGCTTGCGGATAACGGAAAAGGAATGAGCCCGGAGCTGTTAGCCCGGGTAACGAGTCCTTTTGCCACAACCCGGACGACCCGCAAGGTTGGCCTGGGAATTCCCATGATGAAGGAAAACGCTGAAAGAGCCGGAGGCACTTTCCATCTGGAAAGCGAGGAAGGGAAGGGGACGATCCTGACCTGCTCCATGGACACCGGCAACATTGACTGCCTTCCGCTTGGGGATTTATCCGGTACTTTGCTGAGCCTGATGCTGACCAATCCGCTGTTTCCGGATTTCCTCTTTGAGGGCAAAAGCCCGAAAGGAGAGGGATCCTTTGACACGAGAGAAGTCAGAAATGCGCTGGGCAGCGACATCCCCTTTAACGAGCCTTCCGTGGCCGCATGGCTGAAGGAAGCGCTGGACGAGGAAATCAACTCAATCTTTGGAGGTGTATTGATATGAAATCTTTGGCAGATCTGGAAGCCATCCGCGCCAGAACCCTGGAAAGCATCAACATGCGCAAGGATAACGACGCCTGCCGCGTTGTGATCGGTATGGCCACCTGCGGTATCGCCGCCGGCGCCCGCCCCGTGATGCTTGCCTTTATGGAAGAAATCCAGAAGCGGAATCTGCAGCATGTGACCGTGAGCCAGACCGGCTGCATCGGTATGTGCCGCTACGAGCCCATGCTGGACGTGATCCTGCCCGGCAAGGAAAAGGTTACCTACATCCACGTGAAACCTGAAATGGTGCCGCGGATCGTAGCTGAGCACATTGTTAACGGTCAGCCTGTGGAAGAGTATACCATCGGCGCCGCAAAAGACTAATTAACGACAAAGAGGAGGAAAACCCAGATGGAGCTTTATCGTTCTCATGTGCTGGTCTGCGGCGGCACCGGCTGTTCTTCTTCCGGTTCCGCGAAGCTGATTGAACGCTTCGAGGAGCAGCTGAAGGAAAAAGGCCTTGACAAGGAAGTCAAGGTAGTCCGCACGGGCTGCTTCGGACTTTGCGAAGCCGGTCCCGTTGTTATCGTTTATCCCGAAGGAACCTTCTACAGCCGCGTCAAGGTTGAAGACGTGGATGAGATCGTTTCCGAGCACCTGCTGAAAGGCCGTAAGGTTCAGCACCTGGTTTACGTGGATCACAAGACCCACGAGAGCAGCGTTCAGAAGAGCCTGAATGAGATTGGCTTCTACAAGCAGCAGCAGCGCGTCGCACTGCGGAACTGCGGTGTGATCGATCCCGAAAACATTGACGAATATATCGCCTTTGACGGTTATAAGGCCCTGGCTAAGGCCCTGACCGAAATGACTCCCGAACAGGTCTGCCAGGAAGTGCTGGATTCCGGCCTGCGCGGCCGCGGCGGTGCCGGTTTCCCCACCGGTAAGAAGTGGCAGTTTGCCCGCGCCAGCCAGGCGGAGCACAAGTACTTCGTCTGCAACGCTGACGAGGGTGACCCCGGCGCGTTCATGGACCGCTCCCTGCTGGAAGGCGATCCCCACGCGATCCTGGAAGCCATGGCCATCGGCGGCTACGCCATCGGCGCTGACGAAGGCTGGATTTACGTCCGTGCTGAGTACCCCATCGCCGTAAAGCGCCTGGAGAAGGCCATCGAGCAGGCTCATGAATACGGCCTGCTGGGTGAGAACATCTTCGGCACCGGCTTCAACTTTGACATTCACATCCGCCTGGGCGCCGGCGCGTTCGTGTGCGGCGAGGAAACCGCTCTGATGGCCTCCATCGAAGGCAAGCGCGGTGAGCCCCGGCCGAAGCCCCCGTTCCCGGCTGTGAAGGGTCTGTTTGAGAGCCCCACCAACATCAACAACGTGGAAACTCTGGGCAACATCGCCCAGATCATCCTGAAGGGCGCGGACTGGTTCAAGTCCATCGGTATCCCCAGCTCCACCGGTACAAAGGTTTTCGCCCTGGGCGGCAAGATCAACAACACCGGTCTGGTGGAAGTTCCCATGGGTATCCCGCTGCGCACCATCATTGAAGACATCGGCGGCGGCTGCCCGAACGGCAAGAAGTTCAAGGCAGTGCAGACCGGCGGTCCTTCCGGCGGCTGTATCCCCGCAAGCCTGCTGGATATTTCCGTGGACTATGACTCCCTGACGAAGATCGGTGCCATGATGGGTTCCGGCGGTATGATCGTCATGGACGAAGACAACTGTATGGTGGACATCGCCCGCTTCTTCCTCGACTTCACGGTTGATGAGAGCTGCGGTAAGTGCACACCCTGCCGCGTCGGTACCCGCCGCATGCTGGAGATCCTGGAACGGATCACCCAGGGCAAGGGTGAAGAAGGCGACATCGAGAAGCTGGAAACCCTGGCTGAGAACATCAAGAGCAGCGCTCTGTGCGGTCTGGGCCAGACAGCTCCCAACCCCGTACTTTCCACCATCAAGTATTTCCGCGATGAGTATGAAGCGCACATCAAGGAAAAGCGCTGCCCGGCACATCACTGCCAGGCCCTGCTGAACTACAAGATCACCGACGCCTGCCGCGGCTGTACTGCCTGCGCCCGCAAGTGCCCGGTGAACGCGATCACCGGCAACGTCAAGGAACAGCACGTGATCGACCAGAACAAGTGCATCAAGTGCGGAAGCTGCATGGCGACATGTAAGTTCGGCGCTATCATCAAGGAATAATCGCGCGAGGAGGAACAACACAAATGGAAAATCTCGTTAAGCTTACGATTGACGGCGTCAGTGTTGAAGTTCCGGCCGGCACGACGGTTCTGGAAGCGGCGAAGAAAGCCGGGATCAACATCCCCACGCTGTGCTACCTGAAGGATATCAACCAGATTGGTGCCTGCCGTATGTGTATCGTTGACACCGGTGCCCGCGCTTTCGGCGCGGCCTGCGTGCTGCCCGTAACCAACGGCATGAACGTGAAGACCAACACCCCCAAGATCCGGGAAGCCCGCCGGGTGAACCTGGAACTGCTGCTGAGCAACCATGACAAGAAGTGCCTGGACTGCGCCCGCAACCAGAAGTGCGAACTGCAGCAGATGTGCCAGGATCTGGGCGTGGATGATGTGGACAAGTACAAGGGCAAAATGAACGAGTATGACATCGACGAGCTGAGCCCCTCCATTGTCCGCAACAACAACAAGTGCATCCTGTGCCGCCGCTGCGTTGCCGCCTGTAACAACACCCAGGCTGTCGGCGTGATCGGACCCATGGGACGCGGCTTCAAGACCAAGATCGGCAGCGCCTGGGAACAGCCCCTGAACGACGTGGCCTGCATCAACTGCGGCCAGTGTATCGCGGCCTGCCCCACCGGAGCCCTGTATGAGAAGGATTCCACCAAGGCTGTCTGGGATCTGCTGAACGACGAAACCAAGACGGTTGTTGTGCAGCCCGCTCCCGCGGTCCGCGCCGCCCTGGGCGAAGAGTTCGGTATCCCGATGGGCACCGCTGTGACCGGCAAGATGGCCGCCGCCCTGCGCCGCCTGGGCTTCAACAAGGTGTTCGACACCGACTGGGCTGCTGACCTGACGATCATGGAAGAAGGCACCGAGTTCGTCGGCCGCCTGAACAACGGCGGCGTGCTGCCGATGATCACCAGCTGTTCTCCCGGCTGGATCAAGTTCTGCGAAACCTACTATCCGGACTTCATTCCGAACCTGTCTTCCTGCAAATCTCCCCACGAGATGGAAGGCGCGATGATCAAGAGCTACTGGGCGGAAAAGGTCGGCATCGACCCCAAGGATATCAAGGTTGTTTCCGTGATGCCCTGCACCGCCAAGAAGTTCGAAGCCCGTCGTCCTGAACTGAGCCACAACGGCCTGCAGGACGTGGACGAAGTCATCACCACCCGTGAGCTGGCCAAGATGATCAAGGAAGCGGGTATCGACTTTGCCAACCTGCCGGACGAAGACTTTGATCCCGTCCTCGGTGAAAGCACCGGTGCCGGCGTCATCTTCGGCGCGACCGGCGGCGTTATGGAAGCTGCCCTGCGTACCGTGTATGAAATCGTCACCAAGGAGACCCTGGACAAGGTCGACTTCACGGCGGTCCGCGGTATCGAAGGCGTGAAGGAAGCCACCATCAAGGTCGGCGACCTGGATGTGAACGTGGCGGTTGCCCATGGCACCGCGAACGCTGCCAAGCTGCTGGACAGCGTCCGCAGCGGCGAGAAGACCTACCACTTCATCGAGGTCATGGGATGCCCCGGCGGCTGCGTAACCGGCGGCGGACAGCCCATCGTTTCCGCCCAGAAGCGGATGGAATGCGACCCCAAGACCCTGCGTGCCGCGGCCCTGTACAACGAGGACGCGAACAAGCCGCAGCGGAAGTCCCACGAGAACGCCTCCATCATGGCGGTGTACAAGGACTACCTGGGCGAGCCCAACAGTCATCTGGCCCACGAGCTGCTGCATACCCACTATGTGGCACGGCCGAAGTACAAGAAGTAATCCGGAGTTTACTCCAGGCAGCGCATTTGCAAAAATGCGCTGCTTTTTTGTTTGCTGACCGGAAAACAAACGCAACGCTGCCATGAGCGCTGAATCCGCTTTCGGAAAGACCGGGTTTAAACCTGGGATATGCTTCTCCTTTTCTTGCCGGATTTGTATGAATCGTGTAAAATTTTATGTGTTTCATCATCTCCCTGCGGGCTCCGGGACCTGAAGCACAATAAGGGATGAACCTGGCACAAAAGGAGGCCGTCCTGTGGACCAGAGAAACGAATACTCGAAGAAAGCAATCCGCGAAGCGCTGATTCGGCTGTCCCGAACCAAGCCCTATACTGAGATTTCCGTCAGGGAGTTATGCCGGGAAGCAAAGGTATCACGCTCTACGTTTTACAACAATTATCGTTTTTTCAATGACGTGGTTGTGGAAATGAGCGAAGCATATATGGAAAAGCTTCGCGGCAGGCGCCTGACCAGGGAATTCTTTGATTCCCTGAAGGACGAAGGCGACGAGCTGAAGCTGCTGCTGGACAGCGGCATGTTCGGACGGGAATTCAGCCTGTATCTGCGTGAGATTGTTCAGGAAGAGATCACGGACAGGCATCCGCGTGATCCGGGGGATATCTCTGTCAACGTTGCTACGCTTTACCATGCTTTCGGCATCTTCGGCGTGCTGCAGAACCTGCTGGCTGTCCAGGGTGAGCCCCGCATCAAAGAGGAGGTCTACCGAAGGGGGATTGATACGCTGATGGAAATCATAGACAGCTTTACCGATCCGCCCTCTATGCTTCCGTAAACGCGGTTCGCGGCTGCAAGGGAGTATATTATCCGGAGTTATTGAACACTTTTTCGTGTTTCGGTACGATAAAACCGGGATGGGTTTTGCTTCAATAATGAATATGATAGGATATCCGCATGAAGAGTCGAAACTGTTCGACGATTAATGCGGATTTTTTTGATGAATGATCGAGGGGTTCAAATGACAGAGACAAGGAATCAACCCATCTGGAAAAACTTTATCCACTTAATCCGACAGATCCGGCTGCCCGTTTTGTTCCTTGTATTCGCTTTCCTGTTCAATCTGGGCAGGGCCGCCATTGAACTGACAATCCCCGAAAAAATCGCAGGCCTGGCCGACCTGGAATTTACCGCCGCAAACAGTCCTGTGGTAAAAACCGCGGTCAGTATCTGCCTTACGCTTTTTGCCCTGGCCCTGGCGGAGTTTGTCGGCGGACTTGCTTCGACCTATACTACCTATATCGCCAAGGCACGCATCCATCGGAACTTTCAGGCGGCGGCTTCCCGCAAGGTGTTTTCCCTGACTGCCGCGGAGGCGGAGGCACGTGATCCCAAGGAATTCATCTCCCGTATTACGACTGATACCGGCTTTGTAAGTGATTTCCTGATTGATCTGCTGGTTATTGAGATTCCGAGACTGTATTTCATCACAAGTACGCTCGTGAAGGTTTCCCGCATGGGCAACGGCTCGCTTTTGCTTGGGTTTATCCTGATCATTCCGGTCATCGTTCTCGGCGCCCTCTGGTCCGGCCGCGTAACATACAAAAGCCAGACCAGACTGCAAAACTCCATTGCACTCCTGACAGCCAGGCTTGCCGAAAAGGTGGAGCATGTGGAGATCATCAAGGCATACAACAAGACCGAGGATGAGATTGCAGACGGAGACGGCTTCATTGACGAGATGAAGGCGGCGCAGAAGAAGACCGCGCTGGCCGCCGCTTTCAATCAGCTGATTGCCAACATCCTATACGCAGTACCGACGCTGATCATTATGACGGCCGGCGCAATCCTGCTTCTGGGCGGCGATATCTCCACAGCACAGTTTATCGCATACTTCGGCCTCGGCGCGACCTATCAGAAGTATATTGCGGACCATCTTACCCTGTGGGTGCTGGGCAAGAAAGCACAGGGCGCAACACTGCGTATTTCTGAAATCCTGACGCTCAATGAGGACAGCGGCGGTGAACAGAAGGCTGTCCGGCCGGCCGATCTCAGATTTGAACATGTCAGCTTCTCCCGCGGCGAAACTAAAACGCTTTCAGATGTCTCCTTCACGGTGAAGAACGGCAGCAAGTTTGCCATTGTGGGCGGAAGCGGAGCCGGGAAATCAACGCTGCTGAACCTGATTGAACAGTTTTACCGTCCGGAGCAGGGCCGTATCACACTGGGCGGCGTGGATATACGCGAATTTGAGATCAGCAGCTACCGGAACCTGTTTTCCTATCTTCCTCAGAATGCCCCGGGCTTTGACGGAACCGTGCGCGATTTTCTTTGCTACGGATCAGGGACACCTCATTCCGATGAGGAACTGAAAAAGTTCCTGAAGGAAGTCGATATGCTGGAGGCAGTTGAGGTGAACGGCGGCCTGGACTACGAGGTCGGGCCGGGAGCGTCGAAGCTCTCCGGCGGACAGAGACAGCGGCTGGCTGTGGCCAGAATGCTTCTGGCAGGGGCTAAGATGGTCCTTGCGGATGAGGCTACGAGCGCGCTGGATTATGAAGGGTCCGGGCGTATTGCTGCACTGATTGACCGATACGCGGCAGGGAAGACAAGGATCATTGTTGCGCACGATCTTTCCACTGTGCAGGACGCGGACACGATCCTGGTGCTTAACAAAGGCCGGGTTATGGGCTGCGGATCCCATGAGGAGCTGAAGAACTGCTGTCCGGAATACCGGCGCCTGCTGACAGCCGGAGAGGGGGCGAAAAGATGAAGAATATGTCCAGTCTTGCAATGGAAAACGTCACAGTCAGGACGAAAAAGCCATTGAGAACCCTCTATCAGGGTGTGAAACTGCCCGTGCTCCGTACCCTGTTCGGATCATTGCTATACCTGGTCGGTACACTGATTGTTGCTTCGCAGGCTGACACTGTGGCCGCGATCTCTGTCGGTAAATTCCAGAATTTTTCGCCCATTGTCACCTACGCGCTGATGTGCATCCTCGGCTATGTGTTTTCCTATGCCAGCGTGGTGGCGGACCTCGGCTTTGTGGAGTTGGCGGCGGGGATCCGGAAAAAGATCTGGAAGAAAGTCATGCGGCTCCCGTTCAGCTATTACGACCGTGAAAGTCCCAACCGGGTCTTAAGTCGCGTCACCTCAGACCCGGAGTATTCCTATCTGCCTTTTAAACTGCTCCAGCTCATTTTTACTTTGCTGGCTTTTCTTCCGATTGTGCTGGCGGGTGAGGCGGCCGTTGCAGAACTGACTCCGTACCTGCTCATCGGCTTTATCGCCACCATTGGCATTATGCTTTTCTCCGCCCGCTTCAGCGAACGGGGGGCTGTGTATGTGGCCGGAAAACTTGCTGCTTTTACCGCCTTTCTTGCAGAACGCTTCGGCAGAATCCGCTTCATCAAAGCCATGAACAGCGAGGAAAAGGAGAATGCGGCCGGCCTTCGCTGCATTGAGGATCGCTACGAGGCGGACAAATACAACGCCATGGCCAATACTCTTGTTATGTTCGGCCAGACTTTTCTGATCTTCGTTCTGTTTACCGTTGCTTTTCTCATCGGCAGCATGCTGATCCGGAACGGCCGTGTTCAATCCGGTGCGGCGCTGGCTGCGTTCTATGCTTACGGAAACAATCTGGTTCTGGTGTTTCAGTTCTTCGCTCAGTTCCCGTCCGTGTTCTCCGCTACAAAGGGCGGCAGCAAAAAGATCGTCTCCATCCTGGAGGAAGAAGAAGAGGATCCGGATCAGGGGAAAAGTGAGTTTACGGCAACCGGGGATCTGTGTATGGACAAGGTCTCCTTTGGCTACAACGACAAGGAAGTCATCCACGGCATCAGTACGCATATTCCCAATGGAAAGATTACAGCGATTGTCGGCCCGAACGGCAGCGGCAAAACAACAGTATTGCGCCTGCTGAATCGCCTGTATCCGGATTTCGGCGGAAACATCCGGATCGGCGAGGACGGAAACGAGGTGTCCCTGCGCGCCTGGCGTGACCGCTTCGGCGTTGTCAGCCAGAATGCCGGTCTTTTTGAGGGGAGCGTCCGCGACAATATCTGCTATGGCGTCAGGGATGTTAAGGAAGAAGAGCTCCGGGCTGTTATTTCCCTGGCATGCCTGGAGGACCTGATTGCTTCCCATGAAGGGGGACTGGACTTCAACGTCGGCTTCAACGGAGAAAAACTCTCCGGCGGCGAACAGCAGCGGATCGCCATTGCCAGGGCGATGCTGAAAAATCCGGACTATCTGATCCTGGACGAGGCGACCGCCAACCTGGACCCCGTGACGGAGGAAAAGATCCGGACCGGCATGAAGGCTCTTATCCAGGGCAGGACAGCCATCATCGTTGCACATAACTATCGGACCGTAGCAGAGGCGCAGCATGTGATTGTGATGCGCAACGGATCCGTTGAGGATGAGGGAACCGTTGAGGAATTAATAACCAGGAATGCATTTTTCAGGACTTTTGCCGGGAACTGAAGGGAGAAAACATATGCTGCTCAAATATCTGGAATGGATACGCCTGCTATGGAACATGAAGCGTTATGAAAAGGTGGATGACTACGACGGAACGGCCAGACCGGACCGCCTCTTCAGGTTCTGTCCGGAGGGTGCTGTCTGCAGCGACGGCAGCCCCTATCACGGGCTGTTCCGTATGGGCAGGGAAAACAAGCTGATTATCATGCTGGACGGCGGCGGTTTTGCCTATGACAAATATACTGCGGCCCGTCCCTCCGGCGACACATTCGAAGAGAACAATCCGACCTTCTATGACAGCTGGTGCAAACCCAGCAAGAACGCCTATGCCCGGCTGGGCATGTTCCACGAGAAGTGCAGACAGAGCCCCTTTTACGGCTGGAGCCTTCTGTACGTGCCTTATGCCAGCGGTGATTTCCACGGCGGAGCGGGAGAGTTTACCTATACAGATACGGAGGGGAAGGAGCGGACCTTCTACGCTCACGGAAATATCAATCTGCATCTGTGTATCGATTTCACAAAGCAATTCTGCCAGCGGCCGGAGAAACTGGTTGTGCTGGGCTGCAGCGCAGGCGGTTTCGGAACGGCGCTGGTCGGCAATGACATCCTGGAAAGCTTCCCGGACTGCGGGGACTGTACATGCATCGTGGACGGGGCGGCCATAGATTTTGCCCTGAAGGAATGTGCTGAGACGCTCTGGCACGCGCCTGCATCCATCAGTGCCGCGCTCCATACCGGCGATCCGGTGTCTGACGGGCTGGAATACCTCTATGAGCATCAAAAGGGCCGGTTGAAGATCGGCTATGTAATCTCCGTGCGCGACTATGTCCTGATGCGGTACCAGAACTTTATCGATACGAAAAAAGAGATGGGCTGGCCTCCGGAAGCAGCGGAACGCATGGAGCGCATCATCTGCGATACGGTAAAGCGCCTGTCAATCTCCGTTCCCGACATCAGCTATTTCCTCTATAATTACAACTTCAGCGATATCAAAGGACGTCCGGTTGAGTTCAACGGCGCGACATCCCACTGCTGCCTCTGGATTCCGGAATTCATGCGCTTTGAGCGCGAAGGCTGCACCGGACTGCAATGGGTTAAAAATGTGATCGAGGGAAAAACCACGCAGATCGGCAGGGAACTGCTGACATGACCACCATCAGGCGGAGGATCGGATCATGAAATATGTATTAAACACAGAAAACTATCATAACTTTGACATGATTCAGGATAATGCTCTGCCTTCCAGAAGCTATTTCATCCCCTTCAGCCGAAAGGAACAGATGGAGGGAATTGAAACCAGGGAAAAGAGATTCCGGTCTGACAAGGTTGAGGTGCTGAGCGGTGAGTGGGATTTCCGCTTTTACCGGGATCCGAAGGAACTGCCCGTGGTGCTTGATACGGACAATCTGGCGTTTGACCGGATACAGGTTCCGTCCTGCTGGCAGTTTACCGGTTATGCAAAGCCATTCTATCTCAACACCCGATATCAGTTTCCGTTCAGACCGCCAGTGATTCCTACGACCGAAAAAACCGGCAGGATCTTCTTCACAATGGGCGCAGATACCAGACCGGGATTTCATTGGGTCACACCGGAGGATGAATACAATTCTGTCGGCGTGTACCGCCGTTTTATCCACATAACGGACAAGCCGGGGAAGGCCGTTATTTCTTTCCTGGGCGTGGCCAGCTGCATTGACCTGTACCTGAACGGCGCATATGTCGGCTATTCGGAAGGAAGCCACAATACCTGTGAGTTCGACCTGACCCCCTTCCTTACGGAGGGCGCGAACGAGCTTGTCTGCGTTGTTCATCGCTGGTGCACCGGAACATACCTGGAGTGCCAGGATATGTTCCGGAACAACGGTATTTTCCGGGACGTGCTGTTGTTCCTCTGTGATGAAACGGATATTTTCGATTTCTCTTTCACGCCTTTTTATTCCGGGGGAAGATATCGCGCAGAGATCAGTGTACAGGGTATTGGCGCAGCATCCTGCCGGATCTCGCTGAAAGGTCCGGGCATTGAAAAAGAAGCGACGCTTGCCATCTGCGGAGAACAATCAAGTATTGTCAGCTTCGGGGACCTTGAGCCCGTGGAATGGAACGCCGAATATCCCGTTCTTTATGAACTGCTGCTTGAAACCGAAAGCTGCGCGGTCAGCACGAAGGTTGGCTTCAGGCGCGTCAGCATTGAGGGAAAGCTCTTTAAGCTGAACGGTCATCTGCTGAAGCTCAAGGGAGTCAATCATCACGATACCACGCCCGGCACCGGCTATACGATGACCGCTGCGGAGATCGTGAGGGATGTGGAGCTGTGCAAGAAGTACAACATCGACACGATCCGCACCTCCCACTATCCGCCGGATCCGCTTCTGCTGGAACTCGCCGATGAACTGGGCATTTATATCATCGATGAGGCGGATGTTGAGACGCATGGCGCCCAGACAATGACTTTTCCGCCCGATTTCAGCCGGATCAGCAAAGAACGTAAATGGGCTTCCCACTTCGTGAGACGGGCTGAGCAGATGTTTGAACGGGACAAAAATCATCCGTCCATTATCATGTGGAGCCTGGGAAACGAATCCGGCGGGCATGCCTGTCAGGATGAGATGGCGGCTTTTTTCAGATCCCGTTCCGGACTCCCGATACATTATGAAGGAGCGGTACACTCAAAAAGGGTTGCTTACGACGTAGCAAGCCAGATGTATCCTCCGGCCGAAGACCTGCACAGGATCGGAGAGGGCACGCATAAACAGCGCGCGTTTATGGACAGGCCGTATTTCCTTTGTGAGTATGCCCATGCCATGGGACTTGGTCCGGGCAGCGTGGAGAGCTACTGGAAAGAAATCTATGCCTATGACAATCTCCTGGGAGGCTGCGTGTGGGAGATGAATGACCACGCGGTCCGGCACGAAGATGGCAGTTATACATACGGCGGTGATCACGGCGAGTATATGCACGACGGGAATTTCTGCGTCGACGGGCTCTTCTTCCCGGACAGGACACCGTCTTCCGGCGCGAAGCATATCCGGTTCATTTACCGGCCGATCCGGGTCAGCTATTGCGGAGGGAACCGCTTTGAGATCTTCAATACAACGGCTTTTTCTGACGGAAACCGGTATCTTCTGCGTTTCTCTGCGGGCGGAGAGCTTTTCCACGAAGAAGCTTATTCCGTGCCCCCTCTCAGCAAAAAAGTCATTTCCATTCCGCTGCCGCAGCATGACAGCGAAGCCGACTTTTTTGTTGATACAGAGACAGTGGATACAGTCACCGGCCGGACTGCGTCTGTCGAGCAGCTTATTCTGAACGAGTGCTTCCGAAAAACCGGTGAGCTGAAAAGGACAGCCCTTCCGGAAGACTTTGCCGTGGATGCACAGGGACGTGTTTCATTCGGCACGCTGAATTCAGCACAGGAGGATACCCTGCTTTACCGGGCTGCTACGGATAACGACGCTCCTCTTGCAGGACTGATTCCCCAGGCCCTGAATGTTCAGCAGTTCTATGACACAAAGGAAAAGATTACCGGCATCGACAGGGAAAACGGACGGATCGAGGTCAGGAAGGTTCTTGCCTGCGGAAAGCTGCGCTTTGAGGAGAAAACGGCCTATATCGGCACAGAGGAGGGAATTCTGGTCCGGTGCACCCTCCATCCGGTAAAGGGCAAAACCCTACTTCCCCGGTATGCTAAAGCGTTCCGCCTGGATGAAAGCTTTGACCGGGTGACCTACTGCGGACGCAGCAGCGAGAGCTATGCGGACATGAAGGATCATGCCCCTGTTGCGCGTGTGGAATGCCGCGTATCCGATATGGTGGAACCCTATATCCGTCCGCAGGAATCGGGAAACCGGGCGGACACAAGGTTCGCCGCACTCTCGGACGGTCGGGAGACATACATTTTTGAGGCAGTCGAAAAAGCGTTCGAACTGGGGATTAAACCTTATTCCGACCGGGAACTGATCTCCATGCATCACCGGGAGGATGCTGTTCACAGCGGTACTTACGCGGCTGTTTCCCTGTTCCAGGCCGGGATTGGAAGCGGAAGCTGCGGACCGATTGCCGCTGATGCATATCAATACCCCATGACGGCAGATTATCATTTTTCTTTTCTGATCAGGAAAGAAAGTGTGCGTGCGGATGAGCTTTTCCGATAAATTGTTCAGGAATAGAAAAAACGCAGATTTTTGATTGCTTTTTTACATGGAAATGTGTATAATACGAAATCATGTAACCAAAGCATAATGTATGATGTGAAAATATGTAACAATCAAAGTGAACGCTGCAAAAAGAGTGTAAAAAGAAAGAACAGAAACTGTAAAAACCTATATTTTTCAAGCAGTGTATTCGAAAGAATGCACTGCTTTTTATTGTAATATCATGTTTTATCCGGTATAATAAGTCGTCAATTATCATAGAGTAATTTGATAATCTGAAAATTTGTAATGAGTTATCAGAGACTCCGCAAACGAGTGCAGAAACGGGACCAATGACGCTTGCTGGACCGCGGAAGCATTCTGTCACAGTTTTTTATGTGGCAGCCTGAGCTTTCAGGCCGCACGGCGGAGCTATGCCATGAAAGGAAATATGTATACTTACTGCCTATTTTGCGAAACCAACAAAACCGGTTACATTTCCCGGACGGTCAGCGAAATGACCGGCTGCAGGACGTTATGTCCGAAACAGATCCAGCATACCTGGGCGAAAGGCGGCGGGACAAGGGACAGGGTTAATGACCTGATGCCGGGATATGTTTTCCTCTACTATGAGGACAAAGCGGACATTTCCCTTTTGCATTCCGTGCAGGGAGTGATCCGGTGCCTGTCGAGTACAGCGGGAGAATATGAACTGACCGGACAGGATGAGCAGTTTGCGATGATGCTGCTGGAGAAAGACGGGATCATCGGTAAGACGCAGGTATACAAGGAAGGACAGATGATCAGGATCATCGGCGGCGCCTTTGAAGGCGTTACAGCCCGGATCCTGAAGGTGGAACGCCGGCTCTCAAGGATGCAGATTGAAATTCCGTTTGCCAGACAACAGGTGAAGACATGGGTGGAATATGAAATTGTGGAACCTGAAAAGCAGGCGGACAACGTAATCAGGAAACAGTAAAAAGAATCGGGAGAGGGACTGATGATGAATAAAGACCAGCATACAGAAGGGACGGAACGGACGGTGAATCCATCCGCCGGGCAGGCTGTTCCGGCGGCAGACGGAGCCGCCGCCGAATACTATGCAGGAATTGACTGGGTTTCCATTCTGTTCCGACTGCTGGAGAAGATTCACTGGATTATCCTGGCAGCGCTGGCAGGAGCAGTGCTTGCCTGGCTGTATGTGACACAGATCGCTACGCCCGTATACCAGGCAACCTCTAAAATCTATATTGCCGGTTCCGATACCACAATCTCCCTTTCGGATCTCCAGATGGGCTCTACGCTTGCGGTGGATTATCAGGAAGTATTCAAAATCTGGCATGTCCATGAAATGGTGGATGAGAGACTGAACCTGGACTACAGTTATTCAGAGCTGGCGAACATGGTATCAGTCAGCAATCCCAGCGGATCCCATCTGCTGTATATTTATGTGAAATCACCGGACGCGGAGGAAGCCAAAGAGATGGCGGACACTTACGCGGAAGTGGTTCAGGATTATATCGCCAACAAAATGGAACTGCGCAAGCCCCAGATTCTGGAGAAAGCCAAGACGCCCAATAAACCGATATCTCCCAATGTGAACGGGACGGTCGCTAAGGGTGCACTGTTCGGCGGACTGGGGATCATGATCATTTTCCTTTTCATTTTCCTCCTGGACGACAGGATCCGGACCGGGGATGATATCGCAAAAGTGACAGAGCTGCCCACATTCGGTACGGTTCCGAGGCAGAATATGGAGAAAAACAGCGCGGAGCAGGAGGAACAGGGTAGTGCGGTTCCGGCACAGGCGGAGGAAAAACACCGGGCGGAATTCCGCGGCTGCCTGAAGCTGGATTACGCGGGAGAGGAAGCCATCAACGCCATCTGCTCCGGAATTACTTTTGCCGGGAAGAATATGAAAAGGGTGCTGATTACAAGCTGCGGCGCGAATGAGGGGAAAACCTTCACCGCCCTGCAGATTGCCATCGGGATGACCCGCAGGGGGGCGCGCGTACTGCTGATTGACGCGGATCTCCGGCTGTCCGTGATGAAAATGAAATATGACATCCGCATTGACGGACCGTGCATGGGGCTGGCGCATCTGCTCTCCGGGCAGTGCGCAGCGGAAGACGCTGTTTACCACACCAATATCCCCAACCTGGATCTGCTGCCGGATGGGACCAGCATCAAAACACCTCTGGCGCTTCTGACATCTCCGGAATTCGACAGCCTGATGGCATCCGCCGGGGAAGCGTATGATCTGGTGGTCGTGGATACGCCGCCGCTGGGAGCGGTGGTTGACGCGGCGGAAATATCCCGCCGGTGCGACGGCAGCCTGATGGTGCTCGAATACAACAGAACCCATGGAAAACTGCTGAAGGAGGCTGTCAGCCTGCTCAGGCAGACGGGCACACCGATACTCGGATGCATCGTGAACAAGGCAGCGGTGAGCCGGATCGGGAAAGGCCGTTATGCTTATTATTACGGCGGTCAAAATGAATACCTGAAATCCGGAACGAAAAGGAAGGAGTCTCCGACAGGCTTGAAGAAGGGGAACAGTCACCGTGGATGATCATCGGAAGAGAGTACTTCTGAGGGCTGCAATCTTCCTGACGCTGGCTGCCGCGGCTTTTTTTCTCCTGCTCAGAGCGGCGGACCGGTCCTGGCTGGACCGATACGGGAAACAGGAACTCCGTGAAACCGGCAATCAGGCCTTTATGGATGAGGGCATTGTTGAATGGAACGGGGAGCGATACAGGAAGAAGCCCGCGCTGACGGTGATTCTGCTGGCCGGCATTGACAGAGACGGAACTGAACCGGAATCGCCCCGCGTCAACTACCGGAACGGAGGCCAGGCGGATTTCCTGATGCTGCTGGCGATTGACCATGGAGAAAAACAGATACACCGGCTGCAGATTGACCGGGATACGATGGCAGAGGTTACGGTTCTCGGTGTTTACGGCAATGAAACCGGGACGCGAGAGCTTCAGATCTGTCTGGCACACAGCTTCGGTGCAGAGCCGGAGGATAATGCCAGATATACAGTGCGCGCAGTCCGGAGACTCATGAACGACCTGGAAACAGACGGCTATTTCATGGTCGATTACAGCGCGGTTCCGGTCCTGACGGATCTGCTGGACGGTGTTCCCGTGACGATTGCAGAGGATATGACAGCTGTTAATCCGGAATGGTACAAAGGACATACGCTGACACTGAACGGAAAGGACGCTGAAATCTACGTCCGTACCCGGAAGAGCGTCGGGGGCGGGACAAACGCAGAACGGATGAGCCGCCAGGCAGCTTACATGCAGGGGGCGGTTGAGCAGATGCACCGGAAACTGTCTGAAAGCGCCGACTTTGCTTCCAGACTGGCTGCGGCTTTCCAGACGATCGCGGTGACCGACCTGACAAATCAGAGACTGATGGAGGAAATCAATGCGGCAAGTACCTATGAGGTGCTGCCGATTGATCATCTGCCGGGCCGGTACGGACAGGATGAGGGCGGTTTTGTGGAATTCCACCCGGATGAAGGCAGCGTGACAGAATGGATTATGGAACATCTGTACAGCGCCCGATAGGCAAGAAAACGGCATACGTAAAATGACTCTGCGGATCCGGAATTCCGGAACGCGGGAACTGAATAAAGACATAAATCATATACAATTACAAGCGGCTCCGGTATTCGGTACGGGGCAAAGAAAGGAAGGCCTGCAATGAAAAAGACTCTGATTGTTTTCCTGGCTCTGCTGCTCGCGGTTCTGCCCATGTTCGCACTGGCAACCGACTCAAAAGAGCACACGGACATTCCTATCACTGTGGTCAAGAACGTTGAACCGGAGGACGAGACCAAGGAGGTCGTTCCGCCCGTTGTTGAAATTGTACCGGATACGCCGGAAATCATTGAAATTCAGGAAGACGTGAAGACGCTTTTCCGGCTGACAATTTTCTATGTATATGTGGACGGAAGAACGGCTGCGCCGACTTATGACGCTACGCTTCAGGGGGGGACTGAATACAGCATTGATTCCCCTGTGATCAAGGATTATACGGCGTCAGTAAGGAATGTCAGCGGCGTGATGCCGATGCGGGATGTGCAGTATACGGTGGTTTACTTCTCTCCCGAAACGGAAGCGCCGGTATTCCCGTATTCAGAAATGCCCGAGCTGTTCAACCTGGTGGATTATGAAGCGCCTACAGGTCTCGGCTTTACTGTCAGCAACGTAGGAATCTGCTTCGAATGACCTTTTCCGGCCTGAAACCGGCCGGAACCTATGAAATCAGCAAGGGGGGCATCCCGATGAAAAAATGGCTTGGCATTCTCCTGACCGGTATTCTGATCCTGAACCTGTTTTCCGCCCTGGGCGAAGCGGCGGATCCCGCAGAGAATCCAGAAGGACAGGATTACTGGGTATCCTATGATTACAATAATCTGCTGGTCGGCAATCCCACGCCGATGAGCGGACAGTTTTTTACTGCCCTGTGGGGCAGCAATACCAGTGATATTGACGTCCGGCAGCTGACAACCGGATATAATCTGATCCGTTGGGACGGAGAGACAAGCCTGTTCCGTTTTGATCATACCGTTGTCAGCGGCGCTTCCATCGGCGATGACCAGGAGGGAAACCGGCGGTATCTGATTTCCCTGTACAAGGACCTGCGCTATTCCGACGGAAGCCGGATCAATGCATGGGATTATGCGTTCTCTGTGCTTTTCCAGGCCAGCCCGCTGATCGAAAAACTGGGCGGAATTCCGGCAGACCTGAGCTATCTGGTGGGATATGAGGATTACAACAGCGGCCGGACGAAGAACTTCAAAGGTGTGAGGGTTCTGGATGACAACCAGATTGTGTTTACGGTGAAGAAGGAAGCGCTTCCTTACTTTTATGAACTGGCCCGGTTCAGCTTCAATCCTTATCCGATCAGCGCTATCGCACCGGAATGCAGGGTTTGTGACAGCGTAGACGGAGCCTATATTGCCGGAACCGATCCGGAACAGAATCCCTTTACGGAGGAACTGCTCCGGCAGACCGTGCTGGCACCGGAAACAGGATATCTGGTGCATCCGGTTCCCGGATCAGGACCGTACACCATTCAGTCCTTTGACGGTGAAACTGCCCGGTTCGAAATCAACCCCTGGTTCAAAGGCGATGAAGACGGCTCCAAGCCCAAAATCAAGGACCTGACCTATACGCTGGCCAACAATGAGAACATGATTGAAGGCCTGGGCAAGGGAACTTACGCGCTGCTGAACAAAGCAACGCTTGCCGACGCGATCCGTCAGGGACTGGAGCTGTGCACGGGCACGAACCAGTATACCAGGACTGCTTATCCACGTACCGGACTGACTTATTTCTACTTCCTGCCGGGAAGCAGGATGACGCAGAGCGGAAAACTCCGCCAGGCCCTGGCCTTCTGCCTGAACAAAACGGAATTTGTCCGGCAGTACGTCGGCTATTTCGGCATGGAAGCGGACGGACTGTACGGTCTCGGCCAGTGGATGTACCAACTGGCTTCCGGCATGATGCCCTATCCGGGAAAAATGACAAAAGGCGGGAAAGACACCACACAGGGTGACGGCGCAGAGAACGGATGGGAAAGCATTACGCTGGACGGACTGACCAGGTATCCTTTCAGCCTGGAAAAGGCGGCAGAGCTGCTGAATGAAGACGGATGGACCCTGAACGAGAAGGGGGAGCCCTTTGTGCCGGGAACGGACCGGATCCGCTGCAAACAGACAGAGGACGGTCTGGTACCCCTGGAACTGACTATTGCCTATACCGGAGCTGCGGAAGTTGAACAGCCTCTGGCAGCGTACTTCCTGGAGAATCTGGCGCAGGCTGGTATCGGAACGAAGCTGGTTTCCACTACGCTGACCAGGATTGAGAATGTTTTTGACGGGAGCATAGACGAAGAGTATGACCTGCTGTACCTGGGGAACAATTTCTCCTTCGTATTCAATCCGTCCCTGATCTTCAAAAGCGGCGCTGCCCGGAAGCAGGCCGATGCAGAGCCGGACAGCCTTCCCGCTGTACACGCGGAACTGCGCGAACTGGCGCTGGAAATGGACCGGACGGAACCGACCGACATACTGAGCTATATGCGGAAATGGGTGAAATTCCAGGAACGGCTGAGCGAGACTCTGCCCATCCTGCCGGTGTATATCAACGTGTATTTTGATTTCTATACCAGCGAGCTGCAGAATTACTGGGTCGCGGATCATACCACGTGGGCGGGCGCGATCATAGCTTCCCGCATGGCGAAGAGAACCGTTACGGACAAGGAGAAGGAAGGCCTGCTGACGGATTACGGCCATGTGATGGAGACTGAAACGGCGGAAAAGGTCGCGGATACGCTCAGCACGGAGCATCAGATCAAAAACGCTCCGGATCCCGCCGAAGGCGCACTGGCCGGTTTCCCTGCAGAGGTCAGAAATCAGATTCCTGCGGAATACCGGACGATCAACGAGTTTATTACCGCCAGGATCAGCGACAACTACCAGAACGTAAAATCGGCAACGATTGAGTTTGCCTTTGAGACACAGTATCCGGCCAAAGAAACGGTTTATCTTCTCTTCGGGATTGTCAGAGAGAATGAAACACAATGGTTTGTGCGGCAGGCGGAGGTGCTCGACAACGGCAGCGTCAGCGTGGAACTGCAGAGGGATCTGATGGATCAGCTGGCGGGCAGGCCGTTCGCCCTGGTTGTGGTGAGTAAACGGTAAGGGGAGACGCTTTCGGAAATGCCTGAAATTGCAGTGCATCATTTTTTCGGGACGCGTGTTTTTCAGGAACTCCCGGAGGAAATCCGGAAAAAGATTCTTCCGGAGCAGTACCGGACAGGCGTCCGCGGACCGGATCCTCTGGGAATCGTCCGTTTCTGGTGTCCGCCGGTATGGAAAAAACTGCACGGGCAGAGCAGTGAAATGCATAATCACGGCGCCGACGCTTTTTTCCGCCGCCTGTCCCGGGAAACCAGGGAACAGACCGGAGAATTGCGCAGACAGCTTTTCTCCTATGAATGCGGATTCCTGACGCATTATTTCCTGGACAGCGTCTGCCATCCTTATGTGATTTACCGGACGGGCCTGGGAAAAGCGTACAGCGGAAATCACCGGTCCCTGGAACACGCAATGGATCGGCTTGGCCTGGCACGGAACGGTATGGATCTCCGGAAACGGCCGGTTACCCGGCAGATTCTGCGGAAGAGCGGTCTGCCGGTTTCGATGAAACAGTCAGTGGACGCGGTATACGCTGAGGTTTTTGGCTGGAAAGACGCCTGGAAGCACATCAACCGTTCTTTGAAAGACGAACGGCGATTCCTTCGCCTGACAGAGGATCCCAAAGGCTTCCTGGCACGAATTGCCAGGGGCGGAACCATGGCGTCCCTGAGCTATGCCGAGAAGGCTTACCTGAATGCGGATCCGGAAAATGAAAATCACCGGGAATGGCGCAATCCGTATGAGCCGGAAATGGAATCGAACCAGTCCTTCGCGGAACTGACAAACCGGGCGGCCAAAGAAGCGCAGCAGGCGATCCGTGAACTGTATCTGTATGTATGGGACGGCGCACCTTATCCTTCCTCCATCGGGAACCGATCCTATGAAAGCGGACTGGATGAATCAGATTCCCGGAACCGGCGGGAACCGGTATTTGAAATCCTGCAACGATAAATAAGTCGGAGACGATCAACAGATGGAATACGTTCAACTGAACCATTCGGATCTTACGGTATCCCGTTTCTGCATGGGCGGATGCCCGATGGGCGGTTACCAGTGGGGAGAGACCAATCAGCAGGATTTTGTCAGGGCGATCCAGACAGGCCTGGAAGCCGGCGTTACATTCTTTGACACCGCGGACACATACGGGCTCGGACAATCGGAAAGGACGCTGGCGCAAGGTCTCGGAACCCACAGGCATGAGGTTGTCATCCAGACGAAATTCGGCGTCAGGGCAGGCAACGGAAAGACAGTGATCGACAATTCCCCGGCCTGGATCCGGGAAGCCCTGGAGCAATCTCTGAAACGGCTGAAAACAGATTATATTGATCTGTATGTCGTTCACTACTGGGACCGGAAAACGCCGCCGGAGGAAATTGTAGACGAACTTGAACGGCAGAAGGCGGCTGGGAAAATCCGGTATTTCGGCCTGTCCAACGTAAAGCCCAACGAGCTGCCCCAATGCGTACAGCATAAGGGACAGTTTGTGACTGCACAGCATGAATTTTCTCTTTGCTGCCGGGACAGAGAAGGCGAAATCCGGCTGCTGCAAGCGGAAATGGATACGACACCGATGACCTGGGGCAGCCTGGGACAGGGCATGCTGACCGGAAAATACAATGAACACTCTAAATTTCCTGAAAACGACCGCCGCAGAAGAGATATTTATGTGAACTTCCACGGTGAAAAGCTGAAGCGGAATCTGAAAATAGTGGAAACACTGAAGATGGTTGCCGCGAATCACAATGTGAGCTGCGCGGCAGTGGCAATCCGCTTTATTATGGATTATCTGCCCACGGCTGTTCCGATTATGGGCGTGAAAAATGCCGCACAGATGAAAGACAATCTGTGTTCCCTGGACTGGAAGCTGTCTCAGGAGGAGATCGGCATTCTGAACAGCGTTTCCCTTGCGGAAGAACAGGAATCAGAGGGAAAGGTTTTATGTCAAAAAGAATTCTGATTACCTGCACCGACTCCATGATGAAACAATTCCTGGAACCGCACGTCAGGAATCTTGCCGTGAATGGCTACGAAGTGGAGATCGCCTGTTCGGAAGTGCTGAACAGAATGACGGAGGTACGGGAGGATCTTGGGGATTCCGTAAAGATCCATCTGCTTCACCTGAAGCGCAGCCCGCTGGCGCTGTCAAATATCAGGGGATACCGGGAAATAAAAAAGGTCATTGACAACGGAAAGTATGATCTGATCTGGACCAACGAGCCGGTCATGGGCGTCGCAACCAGGCTTGCGGCGGGGAAAGCCAGAAAAAAAGGCGCCAAAGTCATGTACATGGTACATGGCTTTCACTTTTATCAGGGAGCACCGCTTCCGAACTGGCTGCTGTTCTATCCGGTTGAGTGTCTGATGGCGTCCAGGGCGGACTGCATCTGTACGATCAACCGGGAAGACTACACCCGGGCGCAGAAGATGCATACGCCCAAAGTGGGCTATATACATGGAGTCGGAATTGACACGGAGCGGCTGAAAAAAGGCGAGAACCAGACAGATCTCCGGGAGGAACTGGGCCTTCCACAGAATGCCTTCCTGGTGCTTTCGGTCGGTGAACTGAACGAAAACAAAAACCAGCAGGTAATCATACGGGCTGTCGCGCAGATGAATAATCCGGAAGTTCATTACGTCCTGTGCGGAAAAGGAGACCGGCTGAAGGAACTGCAGGAACTGGCGTCGGAACTGCATATTTCCGGACAGGTTCACTTTCTGGGATACCGGAAAGATATTGCGGAGATCTGCCGGCAGTGTGATCTTTTCGCACTGCCTTCCAGAAGGGAAGGACTGCCGTTTGCAGCCATGGAGGCAATGTACTGCGGCCTACCGCTGGTCAATTCCGGCATCCGGGGTCTGACAGACATTACTGAAGACGGTGTTTCCGGCTGTATCTGCGGGACAGATGATGTTCAGCAGTATGCAGACTGTATCCGAAAGCTTAAGGACGATCCGGACGCCCGGATGAGGATGGGGGAGCGCAACCGGAAAACGATTGAAGCCTTTACCATCGGACAGACAAAGCGGGAGATCCTTCAGCTGATCCGGGAACTACTGTCATAAAACCTGCTTTTATTCATTTCTATAAATCCCAAAGGAGAAAAGACAAGCCCGTTGATTATTTCCGCTGTATACCTGCTTGTGCTGGCCGTCATTCTGGCGCTTGGCTTTCTGGCGCAGGCGAATCCGAAAAGCAGAATAACGCGCACAGGCACTCTCCTGACCCGGCCAGATCCTGTCTTTGCTTTCGTGGCTGCGGCAACCCTGATCATTGTGGCCGGGCTGCGCTACAGGGTCGGTACGGACTATATGGCCTATTACCGGACCAGGGTTACCGACTGGCAAACCGTATGGGAATACCTGATCCATTTCCGTGAACCAGGCATCCGACTGCTGAGCAGAATCTCCACAATGATTGCGGATGACGGGGCTGTGCTGATATTCCTCAGCGCGATGATCATTATCGGCATCTACAGCCTGATGATCTATCGTTACAGCCCCATGTACCTGGTCAGCATGCTGCTGTTCCTGTTCCTGGGGGACTGGACGGGAAGCTTTAACGGCATCCGCCAGTACTTGGCCGCCGCCATTGTGTTTGCGGGCCATCGGTATATCCTCAGGCGTAAATGGGCACCTTATTTCCTGATGGTGCTGCTGGCGTCCCTGTTCCATAAATCCGCGCTGGTGATGGTGCTGCCTTACTTCCTGTTCAGCCGGAAGCCGGACGGTACCCAGTTTGTGATCCTGGCGGCCGGCGCCCTGATTATCCGCCTGTCCTACGAAGGCGTGATGCAGCTGGTGGAGCTGTTCAAGGGCACAATCATTGACTGGAACGATGCGTATATGACGCGGGACGTGAACCCGCTGCGGATTGCGGTCAGCTTTATTCCGGTGGCTCTTTTCTTTTCCTCCTGCGACCGGAAAAAGATGGGCAAAACGCAGGAGTTTTACATCAACGGCCTGTTCTTCAATGCATTTGCCATGCTGGCTAGCATGGGAAGCGCCTATTTCGGCAGGATCGGCATTTATACCGGGGCGATGACCTGCATTGGATATGGATACCTGTTTCAACTGATCCCAAAGGGAAAGCACAAAAACATAGTTATAACTGTTTTGTTTATAGTTTTAGCGGCTTATTGGATTTACTCCCTGCAGTCAGACAGTTTGCACAGCTTTAACTGGGTGTTTAACAGATGAGGATGACGAGGCATTTTTCAGCATAATGAGGTTTTGATCTATTAACTGCAATGATAAGAGAAAAAATATGATGAAACAGCAGCTTTTACTTGTTTTTACCGGACCAATGGAACTTGGCGGTATTGAGAGAAGTCTTCTGGGATTGATGGATGCAATAGATTATGATCAATTCGATGTGGATTTATTCCTGTATGGCCATCATGGCCCGCTGTTTTCACAAATCAATCCAAATGTGCATCTTCTTCCGGAAGTGAAAGAGCTGGCTTATCTGCAGGAATCCTTTGTTTCGAAAATAAAGCATGGCTGCTGGTATTCCTCTATGCTTCGGCTCAGAGACGCACTGATCAGTCCGTTCAAACAGACTGATTACTATACTACATGGGCACAAATAACAAAAAAAAGAGTTGAACCGCTTCAGAAAAACTATGATCTGGCGATCGGTTTTTTTCGCCCTTTTGATCTGATCATCGAAAAAGCTCACGCAACAAAAAAAGTCGGATGGATTCATACTGATTATTATCATGCGGGCGAAAACCTGGAAAACATTGAAAGAGATTATGCAAGGCTGGATGCTATTGCTGCTGTAAGTGAGGACTGCGCCAAAGGTTTCACATCTTTATTCCCAAGACTTCAGGAGCGGATCGTTACAATTGAAAATATTCTTTCGGCGCCATATGTTATCCGGGAATCAAAAACACCGATTACAACCGACGAAATGCCGGACGATGGCTGTATACGGCTGCTGACAGTCGGCAGGTTTTCGCCCCAAAAAAATATGGTCAATATTCCGGATATCTGCAGCAGAATCAGAAAAAAAGGGTTGGATGTCAAATGGTATCTGATCGGATATGGCGCAGAGGAAGAGAAGATCAGAAGAGAAATACAAAACACCGGAATGCAGGATTATGTGATCATTATGGGAAAGAAAGATAATCCGTATCCTTATATGGCTCAATGCGACGTTTATGTGCAGCCATCCAATTACGAGGGAAAGAGCGTATGTGTCAGGGAGGCTCAGATGCTGTGCAAACCGGTGGTGATTACTGACTATGACACATCAGGCAGTCAGTTGCAGGACGGCGTAGACGGGTTAATCGTTCCGCTGAACAATGCGGAATGTGCAAGCGGTATTATTTCACTTCTGCAGGATCCGGACAGAATGAAAGAATTAGCACAAAACTGTTCCCAAAGAGATTATTCAAATTCAAGCGAAATCAAAAAAATATATGATTTGATACAATGATGAAAGTATATACAATCACATGCCATAACGTATATAACGCAGGAGCCAGTCTGCAGGCATATGCACTTGTTACATACCTGAATAATCTTGGGTATGAAGCAAAAATCATAGATTATACCCCCGATTATCTCTCCCGTTATCGTTTGTTGGGTATTCGCAGCAAACGTTACAACAAACCGATGCTGCGGGAACTCTATCAAATTGCCAAGTTCCCCGGCCGCTTAAAAAAAAGGCTGAGTTCCCAAAAACGGGCGTATGATCGTTTTACAGAGAAATTACCATTAACCCGGCAATATCATTCATATACTGAGTTGCTGACAGATCCGCCGCTGGCAGATGTATATTTTGCCGGAAGCGATCAAATATGGAATACACTTTTTCCAAACGGAAAAGATCCGGCATTTTATCTTGACTTTGTTCCTGCAGGGAGAATCCGGGCTTCCTATGCCGCAAGCTTCGCTGCGGAAGAGATAACGGAGGAATGGAAGCCACAGATCAGAAAATGGCTTCAACATTTTGATGATATCAGCGTACGGGAATCTTCCGGCTTGAGAATCCTCAACAACCTGGGAATTCCGGGCGCAGTACAGGTATGCGATCCCGTTTTTTTGCTTTCCTGTGCCCAGTGGGAGGAATTAGAGGAGCCTTTGTTGCTGGAAGAGCCTTATCTTCTTGTATATGATTTTGATTCCAATCCCAGAATCAGGGAATTCTGTGCAGAAGCATCATGCAAATATGGATGGAAAAGCTATTCGGTATTGAAAAATGATTACTGTGACTGCTGCTTTGATCAGAATGGCCCAACAGCATTTCTGACACTCCTTCGCAATGCTGCCTTCGTTGTGTCCAATTCTTTTCATGCGATGGCATTTTCATTAATGTTTCAAAAACAGTTTGTTGTTTTTCGCAGAAATGAAAGAATCAATACACGTATGGAAGACTTGCTGGAATTATTGAGCCTCAAGCATATTCTGGATCCGGAATGCTTTCCGTCGGAACCAATAGACTATGATGCTGTAAATCCAGCACTGATACAGTTTGTTGATTTCTCCAGGACTTATATTTCCAATGTGATGGAAAAGGCTGTTCAGCATAACTGATCAAAGGAGCATATAAATGATCGGGAATAAAAAAGTATCTGTCATTGTTCCGATATACAATGTGGAACGATACATATATAAATGTGTCAAATCTCTTATGCTTCAGGATTACAGCAATATTGAAATCATACTTGTTGACGATGGATCGCCGGATAACAGCGGCAGGATTATTGATGAATTAAGCAGGGAAGATTCAAGAATAATCGTTATACATAAAACCAACGGCGGTGTTTCGACTGCCAGGAACTCCGGCCTGTTACAGGCTACCGGCGAATACGTTATGTTTGTTGATGGTGATGACTGGGTTGAAAAAGACTATGTATCGTATTTCCTGGATATAGTGCAAAAAGACGGATTACCGGTTGGAATGAATAAAAATAACTTTCATACAGAAGAAACCATTGCATGCTCCGGTGCGCATTATGCTGTCAGCGCTGAAAAAGCGATTGAATGGCTTTATACCGGGGAATTGTTTGTAGGCGTCTGGAATAAAATATACAGTCGTGATTTTTTGCTGGAGCATGACTTGCAGTTTGATGAAACAATCTGGTATGGAGAAGGAATGCTGTTTAATATCGCATGCCTTCAATATGTGAACAAAGTTGCCATAGGGGAGAAAGCTGTATATCATCAAACGAACAATCCTGACAGCGCGATGCGGAAGTTTAATCTGGAAAGCAATCTGTGCGGTATTCGCTCATTGGACAAACAAAAACAGATCTGGAAGAAGAAAACGAAAACAATAGAAAATGAATGGCTTTATCATCGGTACAGGTTTAACAAGGCCATTATCAAGGGCCTAATACAAACAGGTGCTCAAAAACAGTATCAGGATATTTTCAAAGAATGCGTGCATAATGCCAGGAAAAATATTATGGTACCTGTAAGAATCGAAAAAAGCATTAAGACAAAAATATGGTGGATAGGCTTTGCAATCTGTCCGGATTATATGGTTAATCGAGAAACCAAAACCACCGGGTTTGCATATCTGCTTCAGGGGAATCGTAAACACAAATGAAAAACGCTGGAAGACTCAAAAAATCTGCAAATAATTTTCTTGCCGGTATTCTCAACAGGATTGTGTCCATCATTCTTTCTTTCGCAATCCGTACGGTTTTTATTCTCTTTTTAAGCAAAGACTACTTAAGCGTCAACGGACTGTACAGCGGGATTCTGACCATGCTGTCTTTTGCAGAGCTGGGCTTTGGCACTGCAATCACCTACAGCATGTACAAGCCGCTGGCAGAGAAAAATATCGGTAAACTAAGACAGCTTATACGACTGTATAAAAGAGTGTATTTTATAGTCGGTGCAGTAATCCTGGTGCTCGGTTTATCGCTGATTCCCTTTATGGATCTGATTATCAAAAATAAACCGGATATACCGGGATTAACATTTTATTATATCATCTTCCTGCTAAACACTGTTTTCTCTTACTGGTTTTTCGCGTACAGGACAGCTGTTTTCAATGCTGATCAGCGGTCTTCTGTCGTCTCGCATTACCAAAGCCTGTTTAACATCATAAAGACAATTCTTCAGATCCTTTGTCTTGTTCTGTTCAGGAACTATACGCTGTATCTGCTCATTCAAACCGGATGTACAATTGGTCAGAGCGTTTGTCTTTCAATTAAAGCAGGCAAGGAATATCCCATATTCCGATCAGGGAATAAGGATGATTTGCCTGCTGAAGAGAAAAGACAGATTTTTAAGGATACAAAAGCGCTGATGTTGCGAAAAATATCCTTCTCCATCCTGTACAGCTCGGATACCATTATCATATCATCGATGCTTGGCGTAGAATGGGTGGGCCCCTTATCCAATTATGTGATGATCGAGGACACGATTACAGGAATTCTGACACGTCTGAATCATGCCATCAGTGCAAGCCTCGGCAATTATTTTGCAACAGAAAACAGGGATAACAGTTATAAGCTCTTTCAACAGGTTGAGTTTCTGAATTACTGGCTGTACTCATTCTGTTCTATCGCAATGATTACACTTATTAATCCCTTTATCCAGCTTTGGATAGGAGAAGATTTTTTGCTGAGCTTCAGCATAGTGACAGCACTGGCGATTCGTTTCTTTACAGCCGGATATATGAACACTATGGGTACTTTCCGTACAGCTATGGGCCTTTTTGTTCATGGTCAGTTTGTTCCTGTCATCACTTCAGCTGCCAATATTCTGCTGTCCATTGTAATGGGAAAATATCTGGGCGTTGCAGGCGTATTGTTTGCAACATCACTTACCCGGCTCTGCATGGATATGTGGTACACACCTATGATTATTTACAAACATGGTTTTAAACAGGATGTGTCAAAGTTCTTTTTTGATTATCTGTTCAGACTGTTATTACTCATTACTGTCTCTGCAGGCATGATTCTGATTTCCCGAGCCATTCTCACAGAGGTTACTATACAGAAATTTATACTGCTTGCTGCGCTTACCATCGTGCTGCCAAATGCTATCTTTATTATTGTGCTCCATAAACGCGCAGAATTTAAGGAACTTGTTTCGGCAGGGAAAAAGCTGCTGAAAATGAGCTGATGCAAATGATTATCAAGACAGGGTTTACAGGATTATATCTTTAAGATTTGCCGTTTGTCCGACAAAAACAGGAGACAATCAGCCATGATTCCAAAGATTATCCATTACTGCTGGTTCGGGAAAAAACCGAAATCCGGCCTGTACCGGAGGTGCATTGAAAGCTGGTACCGCCTGTGTCCGGATTACGAGATTACCGAATGGAACGAGGACAACTTCGACCTCGGGCAGCATCCGTATCTGCAGTGGTGCTACGACCGGGGAAAATGGGCGTTCCTTTCCGATTTCGCGCGGCTGATCATTCTAAAGGAGCATGGCGGGATCTATCTGGACACGGACGTGGAACTGCTCCGGTCTCCTGACGGACTGCTGGAGTACGGCGCGTTCATGAGCTTTGAAAACAATACATACATCAATACCGGAATCGGGCTTGGCAGTGAACCCGGACACCCGGTGCTGGACGCGCTTTTGAAGCCCTACCTTGAGATGACTCCGGACGGGGACGGCAATTTCAGCCTGGTTCCCTGTCCGAGGCTGAACACACAGGCCCTGCTGCCCCTGGGCCTGAAGCAGGACGGGACAAAACAACGGGTTTGCGGCGCGGAGATCCTGCCGGCGGATTACATGAATCCCTACGACGATCCCACCGGCCGGCTGAAGAAAACAGGGAACACGGTCAGTGTTCACTGGTACGGAAAAAGCTGGATGGACAAAAGGACCATCCTGCGCAGTAAACTGACCAAGCCGATTCACCGGCTTTTCGGCGTGGACGCGCTGGCAAAATACAGGAAGAAACCGTAACGGCGGCGAAACGGGCATCAATACAAGAATGCTTAAAAGAAAAAAAGGACAGGAATTCATGATCAGCATTATTCTTGCGGTATATAACGGGGAACGGTTCCTGCGAGAGTGCCTGGACAGCCTTCGGAACCAGACGGGATGTGACCTTCAATTTATCCTGGTGGACGACGGGTCTACGGACAGGAGCGGGCAGATCTGTGAGGAGTATGCCAATACGGATTCCCGGTTCCGGGTCTTCCATACGGAGAACCGGGGACTGTGCAAGGCAAGGGAATTCGGTATGGAGATTGCCGCGGAACAGGGTGCAAAGTATATCGGATTCGCGGATTGTGACGACTGGCTGGATGAGGATATGTACCGGGCGCTCCTGACAGCGGCGGAGGCTTCCGGCGCGGATGTAACGGAATGCGGGTATTACCGCGAATATCCGGATCAGACGGAGACCTGGTTACCCGGCGAAAGCAGGACAAGCGCCGGTGACGCCCTGTATGATCTACTGAAGGGCGCTTCTCACGACTACGTCTGGAATAAACTGTGGCGTGCTGAACTGCTGGAAGGATTCCGGTTCCGGCTGGACGGGGCTTTTGCGGATGACATGACGTTCACCTGGAAGATCTATACCCGGATCAGGTCCGTGTGCGCGGTCCGGGAACCGCTGTATCATTACAGGCAGGTGCAGACAAGCATTGTGCACGCGCACAATATCAATCTGGTGAATCGCTGGCGGGTCGCCCTGGACCGGTATAACGAGCTGCAGGGTGAACCGAAGAAACTGATGACGGAAGAACAGTGGGAACAGGTCCGGGAAAACCAGCTGAGGAACTGCGTGTTTATCGCGGGGAAAAACTGGCTGCACTGGCTGAGATTCCCGAAGGAAGAGCGGGAAAAACACCGGGAGGACCTGCGGGATATGTCGCGCTTTGTGCGGGCAAACGTGCCGGTGTTCGGGGATCCGGACTGGGATCTTCCGCTGAGGTTCTGTTCGTTCCTGATCCGGTATCCCAACAAAGTTTCCCTCCTGCTGGCCTACGGGCTGAATCTTCTGACATCAGGCCGAAAGAAAACGCTGTATTAAGAAAAGGACAGAAGTATTTCAGATGAGACACACCGATCCTGCCGGAAATCCGAAGGTTTCTGTGATCATGGGAATCTATAACTGTGAACAGACCCTGCGGGAGGCTGTGGATTCCATCCGCCGGCAGACCTATGCCAACTGGGAACTGATTCTCTGGGACGACGGTTCTACGGACGGAACCTATGAAATGGCAAAGCAATGTGCGGCGGAGGATCCGACCAGGATTCGGGCCTTTCATGACGGACAGAACCGCAGGTTATCCCACGCGCTGAATGAATGCCTGCGCCATGCGGAGGGGGAGCTGATTGCCCGGATGGACGGGGATGATTTTTCCCGTCCGGACCGGCTGGAAAAGCAGGTGCGCTACCTGCAGGAGCATCCGGATACGGATCTGGTGGGAACGCAGATGAACCGGTTTGACGAGAGCGGATACACGGGCGTTCTGCGGGCGCCTCTGCAGCCGGTGCCGGAGATGCTCCGCAGCGGAACGCCGATTCATCACGCCACCATCATGACCTACCGGTCCGTGTATGAAGCGCTGGGCGGATACACGGAAAGCGAAACGGTGGAAGGCGTGGAGGACGTGGATCTGTGGTTCCGCTTCTTTGAAAAAGGGTTCAAAGTGGCTACACTGGACGAAGCGCTGTATGACGTGCGGATGAACCAGGAGGCGCTGAAACGGAGGACTCTGGGCAGGCGAATCCGGTCCGTCCGGACAAGGGCTGCGGGATATAAAAGGCTTGGCTTTCCGCGGAGATGGCTTATTGTCCCGGCGTGCGTCCTGATCGCCAAGGGCCTGGTGCCTTATCCGGTGAAGAGATGGTTTATGCTGCATCATTCCGGTTAATCGTTGAGTGACGGAGATATGAAAAAAAAGATCGCAATCATTCTGCATGGCCTGAGTCCCAATGGGGTGGAGACGATGTTTGCGGAGTTGTCTGCCTTTGGGACTGGGAAAAGTACGAGCTGTACTATTTTCTTGCCGTGGATCCCGGCACAGAACAGTACTATGAGGACCTGGTTGTGCGGAACGGGTGCCGTGTGATTCATCTGCATGATCTCAACGGGGCCCGAAAACTGCAATGGGCACGGACCTTACGGAAGGCGCTGGCAGAATATGGTCCTTTTGACGCGGTACATTCCAATCTGAGCTTTCTCAGCGGACTGAATCTGCGAATCGCCAGGAAGGAAGGTATACCCGTACGGATTGCGCATGTGCATACCTTTCCCAGGGAAAGTGATTCTGTGGCACATTGTCTGTACCAGTTCGGGATGAGGCCGCTGATCGCACGCAACGCTACAGACAGACTTGCGTGTTCCCCGGAGGCGGGGAAGGAAGCCTACGGGAAGAGCTCTTTTCAGGTCATTGAAAACGGAGTCATGCTGAAAGATTTTCTGGCTGTCGGAGAACAGAAACCGGACCGGGATGGAAAACAGGAACCACCCCGTTTTATTACGGTCGGCAGAATCAGCGAGGATAAAAACCCGGGATTTCTGCTGGAAGTTTTCTGTTCCGTTCACCAAATGATTCCGGAGGCTTATTTGACCTGGGTGGGGGATGGCCCGCTGCGCCGGCCGATTGAGAAAAAGACCGCCGATCTTGGGCTACAGGATGCAGTTTTCTTTACGGGCATCCGTGAAAATGTGCCTGAACTCCTGGCACAGTGCGATTACTTTTTGTTTCCGTCGCTTCATGAAGGCTTCGGGAATGCGCTGGTTGAGGCACAGGCTGCCGGGCTGGACTGTTTTGCGTCTGACGCGGTCCCGAAAAGCACGGACTGCGGAAAGGTCCGGTTCCTGTCCCTTGGACAAACAGCTGAAGAATGGGCGGAGGAAATTGCGGCACACATTGATTCCGGGAAGCATATGCAGCTGGACAGGAAGCGCATTGAACATTTTGATATCAGCAGAATGGCTCAAAGGCTCATGCGGCTGTATGATCAATAAACAATATCGGAGAATACCCTGATGGACCAGAACACACTGAAGAGACTACAGGACACAGAACTGGAGATACTGACTGCTTTTGACAGGTTTTGCACAGAAAACGATATCAGATACTCGCTGTATGCCGGAACGGCGCTTGGCGCGGTAAGGCATAAGGGATTCATCTCCTGGGATGATGATATTGACGTCGTTATGACAAGGGGAGAGTACAATAAATTCATCGATCGGATACGAACTCATCCGATGGATGGCTATACAATGGATTCGCCGGAACTGAATCCCTACTGTGCCATATCCCATGCCAAAATGATGAAGAACGGGACGCTGCTGATTTCATCTGACTGGGAATACAGCCGCGGGGGAAACCACGGGATCTGGATTGATATTTTTCCGCTGGATAAGATTACGGAGAAAACGAAAAAGCGGGTATACAGGATCGGGAAAAAGATTATTTTCCTGACTCGTGCATATGGCGGGAATAAAAATGACGGGTGGGTCAAGAAGGCAATCCGTGCCCTGGCCCGATGTGTTCCGAAGACAGCGGCGCGCAGGAAACTGGACCGTTATCTATACGAACTTGCTGTCAATGACCGGCAGACACAGACAGACTACCAGTGGACAGTGCTTGCGGCGGTAGGCACTTTCCGGTATGTGTACAGGACTGAAATGATGGAAAAGATGCATCGGACTGCATTCGACGGACATATGTTCCTGCTCACAGACGGTTACGAATCCATGCTACATCAGCTGTATGGCGATTATATGACGCTTCCGCCGGCTGAAGAGCGGGTCTGCAAACACCAGCCGGCCAGGATCGCTTTTTGATGGAAAATGAGACGGGGAGACAAATGAGCAGAAAAGCCATCGATTCTGTCAGATTACTCAGAAACAAAGAGTATGTCATGGAAACAGATTACAGTGATCTGCTTCAGGAACTGACACAGGAAGAACTGAACTGTTTGCAGCAGACCCTTTTTGCCATCTATCAGGATATTGAACTGGTTTGCAAACGGATCAACGTGACTCCTTTTCTGGTGGGCGGGACAGCGCTGGGCGCCGTCAGGCACGGCGATTTTATTCCCTGGGATGACGATCTTGACCTGGCCATGCTGCGGGAGGATTATGACCGTTTCCTGCAGGAGTTTTCCCGCACTTACCCGGATAAATATATCGTCAATGCCCCGGGTTTTTCCGGCAATGCAAAGGCAAGGTTCGCAAAAATAATCAAAACCGGAACCAGATGCTGTGAGATTATCCGGAACCGCAATGAAGAACTGAACGGTGCGTTTGTTGATATTTTTCCCCTGGACCATGTGCCGGAAAACAGTTTTGTCCGCCGGGTGAAAGGACTGACATGCGATTGCCTGTCTTTTATCTCCGCGCAGGTATACCGGACTGAACATGAGGATCCGCTGAGCAAGGCTTTTAACCGAAAAGCCGGAAAGGCGGATTATACAATGCGGACATTGATCGGGCGCCTGTTCAGCTTTAGACCCGCCTCCGGATGGTATAACCGGCTGGACCGCTGTATGCGGTGTAAAGACGCGGACAGCGGTCTGATTACAAGCGCGGCCGGCATGAAGCATTACTTTGGAGAGATCATTCATATTGACGATGTGCTGCCGGCAAGGGAAATCATGTTCCACGGCTCATCTGCCATGGTTTTCAGGAACGTGGGAAAATATCTGACCATGCTGTACGGCGACTATATGATTGTTCCCCCGCCGGAAAAAAGATGGAAGCATTTTGTCAGGGAACTGAAACTGTAGAACAAAGCAGTCTGTAAGAGTGAGGTGAAGCAGAGCAATGAACATAGCCGTTATTTTTGCCGGCGGCGTCGGAAAGCGGATGAACAGCAAGGATATTCCCAAACAGTTCCTTGAGCTGTTCGGGAAGCCGATTATTATACGGACACTGGAGCATTTTGAAAATAATGCTCAGACGGACGCGGTTGTGATCGCCTGCCTGGAAGAATACATACAGTACCTGTCAGACCTTTTGCAGAACTACGGTATTCGTAAAGTCCGGAGGATTGTGCCGGGCGGGGAAACGGGGCAGTTATCCATTTACAACGGCCTTCTTGCTGCCAGGGAAATCGCAGGGCAGGAGGACGCAGTCGTCCTGATTCATGACGGCGTCAGGCCGCTGATCACGGATGATCTGATTGCAAGGAATATTGAAACTGTCAGGAAGTACGGCAATTGCATCACCTCCGGTATGGTGCAGGAAACCATTGCGGAGGTGGATGACGAGGGCGTTGTCCGCTCTGTGCCGGACAGAAAGAATTCGCGGGTGGCCAAAGCGCCACAAAGCTGCCGCCTCAGTGAGCTCCTGTCTGTTCACGAGCAGGCGATGAAGGACGGCGTTTATAATACCATCGATACCTGTACGCTGCTGAATGCCTATGGAATCAAACTGCATATGATTGACGGTACGGCGGAGAATATCAAAATCACCACACGGGAAGATTATTTCCTGGCGCGCACTCTTCTGGAAGTACGTGAAAACAATCAGCTGTACCATCCGGATGAAGAAAGGAAATAAGCGGCTTTGAAATCAATCAGGGAAGAAATCTCCGGGAAGAGAATCCTTGTTACCGGGGCCACGGGACTGATCGGGAAGGCGTTAATCAAAACCCTTCTGGAATGTGAGGCGGTCGTTTCTGCGGTTGTCCGGGATCGGCAGAAAGCCCTGGCCCTGTGGGGAGATCAGGTAACCCTCATCGAGGCGGATGTGACGGAAATGCCGCCGGAGAACAGGAAGATCGATTATGTGATTCACGGCGCTGCAAACACTTCCAGCCGGATGTTTGTGGAGAAGCCTGCGGATATTATCCGAACGAATCTCTTCGGCACATTGCATATGCTGGAGTTTGCCCGGGCCAATCCGGTAAAGGGATTTGTTTTCCTCTCCACGATGGAGGTTTACGGAAACCCGGATCAGGACGGGCTCATTGATGAAAAATCCGGATGCAGCCTTGACACGATGGCAGCAAGATCCAGCTATCCGGAAAGCAAAAGAATGTGCGAAAATCTTTGCGCAGCCTACTGTGCACAGTTCCAGGTGCCGGTGAAAGCAGTCCGCCTTGCACAAACCTTCGGCGCCGGTACGGATTATTATGATCCGAGGGTGTTTGCGGAATTTGCCAGATGCGTGATTGAAAACCGGGATATTATCCTGCGGACAGCCGGTGAAACAAAAAGGTGCTATTTGTCCGTGAACGACGCAGTCCGGGCAATCCTGCTGGTCATGATCCGCGGAGAAATCAGCGAAGCCTATAACGCTGCAAACGAGGAAACATACTGCTCAATCACGGAAATGGCGGAGATGGTTTGCCGTGAATGTGCAGGGGGCAGGATCAGGGTCCGGTATGAACTGCCGGTCAAAACGGAAGTATACGGCTATGCTCCTGTCATGAAGATGAAACTTTCCAGTGAAAAACTGCGCCGCCTGGGCTGGAAACCCCGGGACGCGCTGAAGGAGATTTATCAGGAACTGATCCGGGATATGAGAAGCCGGATTCCGGATGGTGAAGGCTGAACGGAATGGGGTATAAGGAATGGATTATCCGGTGAAGATAAGCGTCATCATGCCTGCCTACAATGCAGACGTCCGGTATTTGAGGGGAGCTGTGGAGAGCGTCCTGAATCAAAGCTTCAAAGACTTTGAACTGATTGTGATTGACGACGGCTCCACCAATGAGACCCGGGATTATCTGAACAGCCTTTCTGACGGCCGGGTCAGGCTGATCCGGAATCAGACCAATATCGGGGTAACCAAATCGCTGAACATCGGACTAAGGGCGGCAAGGGGCCAATATATTGCCAGAATGGACGCGGATGATCTGTCCGTGCGGGAACGGCTTGAAAAACAACTGGCGTATATGGAGAGCCATCCTGAAACGGTCATGTGCGGCTCTGTGGTGCAGGACATCGGTGACGAAACACGCATTCGTAGGTCCAGGATAAAAGATATGGATACCTACCGGATCAAGACGCTTTTTTACTATCCCGGGCCGCTCCATCCCACCATGTTTATCAGGCACAGAATTCTGGACGCGCATGGCATTGAATATGATGAATCATTGATTTATGCGCAGGATTATGCTTTATGCGTGGAACTGGGAAAACTGGGAAACGTGGAGATCCTTCCGGATGTGCTGCTCAACAGGCGTATCCATTCGGCAAGGATCAGCCAGAGTCATTACGAAACGCAAAAGCAGTGTTCCATCCAGACCCAGAAGAAGCTGCTGCATACATTGCTGGACAATGTAACGGAAGAAGAAGCAATACTTCATTACCGGTTTTCATATGAAAAAAGATTTGAGGGCGCGGCTGATTTTTTCAGGTGCGTTTCCTGGTATATGAAACTGATCCGGGCGAACAACCAGAAGAAGATATATCCCCGGCTCAGGTTCGCTTCCTATGCGGTCAAATTGCTGGCACTGATCACCAGCCAGTCTGCCATACCCAAAACAGCGGGCATCATTGTTTCGTTAAGAAGCAGGCTGAGTACGAAGCGTCCATAAATAACAAAAGCATAAACCGGAAGATTCCGGTTGGATTCACAGTCTTTGGGGGCGGCGCGTTCTGATGAACGCGCCGCTTTTGTTTACAGCCCCTTTATGATAAAATAAATCAGATAGGGAAGGGAGCGTGACGGCATGATTCAGGAAGTAAGGATCACGACGCTGGAGGATCTGATGCCTCTGCTGTCGGAACAGGATTACAGGCCGGAGCTGAAACGGAACCGGTCCGGGTACCTGTACCGGGGGATGCCGAACTCGGAATACAAGATGGTCACCAGCCTGAGCCGCTGCTGCAAGGATAAGCAGAAGACGCTGGAACCGGCGATCCTGAACAACTTTGCCAAGTATGCCGTACGGGAGGATCCGACGGTGACGCAGAGCGTCTGGTACCAGATGATTACCGGGCAGCATAACGGCCTTCCCACACGTCTGCTGGACTGGACGCATTCCGCCCTGGTGGCACTGCATTTTGCCATGACGGAGGAAAGCCTGGAGGAAATGGACGCCCATGACTGCGTGGTCTGGCGGATTGATATGAACGAGCAGATTGACCATCTGCCGGAGAAATACCGGATGGCTATCGGCCGGGAACAGACCACCCTGTTTTCCGTGGAGATGCTGACGAAGATCACAGACAGCCTGTACCAGTATGACGAGGACATGGGCGACAAGTCCATGGTCATTATCGAGCCGCCGAGCACCAATGACCGGATCATCATGCAGTATTCCTTCTTCTCGGTCATCCCGATGGGCATGATGGATATCGAAGCGTTCCTGGACGCGTATACCCACAATACGGTGAAGTATGTGATTGACCGGCAGCTGCGGTGGCGGGTACGGGATATGCTGGACAGCCTGAACATCAGCGAGCGGCTGCTGTATCCGGGGCTGGAAGGACTCAGCAAATGGATTGCGAGGCATTATTATGTGAAATAACGAGTTATTTCACATAATGAAGAATGAAGAATGAAAAATGAAGAATTGTATAGTGTTTACACCAGAGAGAGGAGGCAGACAGATGAAGAAGAAACAGAAAGTAATAGGATTCATCTGTCTGCTTTTGCTGACTGTTTTTGGCGCTGTAGGAGCTGTCCGGGCAGATGTGATCATCAATGAGGTGATGGCGTCCAACGGGTACTATGAGAGCGGACATGCCTGGGATTGGGTGGAACTGTATAACAACGGAGACCGCACGGAAGACATTTCCGGCTGGGGCTTTACGGACAGCAAAAAAGACCTGTACAAGTTCACTTTCCCGGACGGAGCGAAACTGAAAGCCGGGGAGTACCTGACCATCTGGTGTACGGGTGAGGAGAACAAAACGCCGGGGAAGGAACATGTTTTTTATGCGGATTTCAAGATTTCATCCAGCGGGGAAACCCTGCGGCTGACGGATGAGAGCGAGAACGAAATCAACAAGCTGAAAATGCCGGAACAGTACGGCAATGTCAGCTACGGACTGCCGACCGGAGGCGGGGAATACGGTTTCTTTGAAAACGCCACCCGGGGGAAAAAGAATGAAGCGGAAGCCTTTGCGCGGCGGCTGCAGGAACCGGAGATCATCACTGCCGCAGGCTTTTATGAGGGCAGCGTGACGGTGGAAGCCCGGGGCGAAGACGGGGCGGAGCTGTATTACACCACGGACGGGGAGACTCCGACAAAAAAGAGCAAACCGTTCCCGGCTGACGGGCTGAAGCTGAAGAAGACCACGCCGCTGCGGGTGAAGGCTTTCCGGAAGGACGCGGTTTCCTCGACGGTTGCCGGGGCTACCTATTTTATCGATGACGCGCCGAAGACGGCAATTGTATCCCTGATTTCCGACGATAAATACCTGTTCAGCAAAAAGACAGGTATGCTGGTGAAAGGAACGGGCAGCGTACCGAACTATTCGAAAGGATATGAATATCCGGTTCATATTGAGTATTTCAACGGGGACGGAAAACAGGAAATCAGCCAGACGGGAACGATGACCTGCTCCGGGCACAGCGCCAGGATCAACAGCCAGAAGAGCATAGCCCTGTATGCCCGGAAAGCCTGGGGCGCGGATCAATTCGCATTCAATCCGTTCCCGACCAGGGATTATGCGGGATATAAAAGCCTGCTTCTGCGGGCGGCCAACAGCGATACCTACGCGACGCGGCTGCGGGACATTGTCGCCAGCAGCCTGGCGGAGGGGCAGGATATCCTGTACCAGGATCACGAGGTGATCCAGGTCTATATCAACGGACGGTACTGGGGACACTACAATCTGCGGGAGAAAATCAACAAATACTTCGTTGCCGCCTATGAAGGGGTGACGGAGGAGGCGGATATCGACAGCATCGATATCCTGGCCCGGACGGGAACGGATGAGTTCCTGCAGAACGGGGATAACAAAGACTGGCTCGAACTGTGCGACTTCTGCAAAAAGAACGATCTGAACAAGCCGGAGAACCTGGCCTGGCTGCAGGAACGGCTGGATATTGACAATATGTTCACGCATGCTGCCTATGAGATTATCCTGGGCAACGTGGACTTTACAAACGTGCGGGTGTACCGGGTGCCGGGCGGCAAATGGAAGTACCTGCTTTTCGATGTGGAGGCCTGCTGGCGCAACCTGGATCCCACGCCGATTGAATACTATATCAAGCCCCTGAACGCGAAAATCCAGGGCTTCCGGCATGAACCGCTGAACGCGCTTTTCAAGGTGCCGGAGATGAAGGCCCGGTTCCTGAACAGGGTGAGCGAACTCCTGGCGGAGGTGTTCCGCTGGGATAACGTGGAAAAGCATTTTGACGATGTGATCGACGTGCTGAAGCCGATTCTGCCCAGGCATATTGAGCGCTGGAAGAACATGAAGATGGAAAACTGGAAGAAGAATATTCATGCCACGAAGTACTATGCCAGGGTGAGGCCGAAGAAGATTCCGGAGATGCTGAAGAAAGCCATGAAGCTGACGAACGCAGAAGTGGAGGAGTATTTCGGGGAGACGCTGCGATTACTTGAAGAAACGAATAAGAGAGAAGAGTAAAAGTTAATTCAGAATTCAGAATTATTCGTCCTGCGGACGTAGTAAGGGACAGTGTCATCGCTTCAGCGATGACAAATGCAGAATGCAGAATGCATAATGCAGAATTAATCGTCCTGCGGACGTAGTAAGGGGATATCCGCAACCTCAATGGTCGCTCAAAGTCCTTGGAGCGGGCTTTGCTCTTCCTTTCGGTTGACTCGTTCAGGTCGTTTTTGCCTTATGGCAAATGACCCACTGGGTCACCGCTTCCTTCGCTCCCCTCGACTTCGCTCGGAATGACAACCATATTCTGGCGTCTGGAAGTTCCGGAGCGCGTTGTTATTGGTGAAACAAGAATTAATACTGAAGAATTGATGGTGGAACGGATATGGTGAAAAGGCTTGGGCATGTGGTGGATGACGGGGAAGCACTGTGGCTGCTTTCCTCGGCTGCGGAGATCGGGTTCCGGGTGAAGGGCGCCACGCAGGTGAAGCTGGTGCTGGGAGCGGACGATACGGTGCTGGATCCGGCGGCGGAGACGGTGCGGCCGCGGTTTGCGGTGCGGCTGGACGGGGAGAAGATCCTGGACAGGCGGATGGCGGACAAGGAAGAGACCGTGACGGTTTTTGCGGGGGAAGAGAAGCGGAACGCGGAAATCCGGCTGATCAAGCTGAGCGAATGTACCCAGAGCTTGATGGCCCTGAAACGGATTGAAACCGACGGTACGACGGAGCCGCTGCCGGAAAAGAAACTGAAAATGGAATTCATCGGTGATTCCATCACCTGCGGATACGGCGTGGAGGGGAAGAGCGAAGCGGAAACCTTTACCACCGCCACGGAAAACGCGGAGAAGGGATATGCCTGCCTCACGGCACAGGCCCTGGGGGCGGACGCCGTGATGACCTGCTTTTCCGGGCACGGCATTGTTTCCGGCTATACGGGAGATCCCTCCGTCCGCAACGGCTCGGAGCTGGTTCCGCCGTACTACGAAAAGGAAGGCAGAAACGGATACCGGCTGCGGAACGGAAAGCTGCCGGAGGAAATTGACCGGGATTTCAGCGCCTTCCAGCCGGATTATATTGTGATCAATCTGGGAACCAACGACATGAGCTGGTGCGGAACAGACGGGGAACGGGGCGCACTGTACGCGGAAGGCTATACGCAGTTCCTGAAGACGGTCAGAAAGCATAATCCAAAAGCCCGGATCCTCTGCGCGCTGGGCGTGATGGGAACCCTCCTGAATCCGAAGCTGGAGCAGGCAGTCGCCCGGTACCGCACAGAGACAGGGGATGGACAGATCCGGCTGCTGAGGCTGGAGGACCAGAATGCGGCCCGGGACGGATACGGCGCCGACTACCATCCCAGCGAAACTACCCAGCGCCTGCTGGCGGAGAAAGTGACGGAAACGATCAGACAATGGACAAGACAATGAAACTGAAATATCCCTGCCTGGTACTGGACCATGACGATACCACGGTGAACTCCACCGCGACGGTGCATTATCCCTGCTTTGTGGAGTATATGGAGAAATACTTTCCCGACGTGCACCTGACGCTGGAGGAATATTTCCGGTACAATTTTGAACCGGGCGTCATTGATCTGTTCACAAAAATCTGCGGGATGACCTGGGAACAGATGATGGATGAGGAAAATTACTGGAAGGAATACGTGAAGCACCATGTGCCGGCCGCCTATCCGGGGATCCGGGAGATCCTGGAGGAGCAGAAGCGGCGGGGCGGGAAGATCTGCGTGGTGAGCCATTCCTTCGCGGATTATATCCGTCGGGATTACCGGCTGAACGGCCTGCCGGAGCCGGATCTGATCTTCGGCTGGGAGCAGCCGCCGGAACAGCGCAAACCCTCCGTTTATCCCCTGGAACAGATCATGAAGACCTTCGGGATGAAGCCGGAGGAGCTGCTGGTGGTGGACGACCTGAAGCCCGGATATGACATGGCCAGGGCCGCGGGGGTGCCCTTTGCTGCCGCCGGATGGGCCAACGACATCCCGGAGATTGAGCGCTTCATGCGGGAAAACTGCGGCCTGTATTTCAAGAAAGTTGTCGAATTTGGAAACTTTTTGTATAGCTAATGACAAAAAGGTATACGATTTTTCTACCCGGGTCACCGAATGAAAACAAACCAAACCAATGAAATTCAACCTGCGGATCGTTGATCCGCATTTTTTCGTTTGTTATACTTTTGGTAAATCAAACGGACGGGTCAGATTCATACAGAGCGCCTTCAGTGAAAATGATCTGTCATTGTTTATCAGTATCATAAGGAGGACATAGTTTTATGAAAAAGATCATTGCTCTCGTTCTTGCTCTGACGATGCTGTGCGGCGTGATGGCCGTGGCTCACGCGGATGACAAGATCAAGATCGGCGTCTCCATCTGGAGTTCCACTGACACCCTGGGAAGCGAATGCAAGCGCCTGATTGACGCTGCGGCTGAAGCGCTGGACGTTGACGTTCAGTGGGTTGATCAGGCTCACATCTCCGAGCAGGTGACTGCTTCTGCTGAAACCCTGGCCATGGCGGATTGCGACGGTATCATCATCTGCAACTCCGCTTCCGCTGAAATGGGTTCCGTCATCAAGACCTGCGACGAGAACGAAGTATATGTTGCCCAGTTCTTCCGCGTGATCAACGAAGAAGCCAACCCCGATGAATATGCCCAGGCGAAGGCTTCCAAGTACTATGTGGGCGCTGTGCATGAATCCGAGTTCGACAACGGCAAGACCCTGGTGACCATCCTGGGCAACAAGGGCTGCCGCAAGATCGGCCTGGAAGGCTGGGAACCCGGTGACGCCACGTTCCTGGGCCGCTGGGAAGGCTACAAGGCCGGCGTGGAAGAATGGAACGCCGCCAACCCCGAAGACACGATTGAACTGCTGGAGCCCCAGTACGGCCGCACCACCACCGACACCGGCCGTGCTACCGCTGAAGCTATCATCGACGCGAATCCCGACATCGACGCCCTGATCGTTGCGGGTGGCGGCGGAGACACCCTGCTGGGCGCGATCGCCGGCATCGAAGCCAAGGGCCTGACCGGCAAGATCGCTGTGGTTTCCACAGACTTCCTGCCTGACCTGGACGCGAAACTGGAAAGCGGCGCGATGGCTGCTGAATCCGGCGGACACTATGCGGATCCCTTCTTCGCCTTCCTGATGGTTTACAATGCCATCAAGGGCAACTACGCCACCAGCGAAGACGGCTTCTATGACATGGTCTTCCCCTACATGTTCGTTGACTCTCCGGAAAGCTACGCCAACTACGCCGCGTACTTCACCGGCAGCGAACTGCCCTACACCGCTGACGAAATCAAGGCTCTGGCTGAACTGTCCTATGACGATCTGGCCGCTGCCTGCGCCGCGCTGTCTGTTGAAGACGTTGTGGCCCGTCACGCCAAGTAATTGTACATACTCCGGACGGCTGCCAGGCGCGGCAGCCGTCCCCGGTTTTTTCAAAAGACGGGCGCCTGACGCGGTGCCGGAATGATAAAAGGGAGCGAGGCTATGTCCACCAGACTTCAGAAACTGAAAGGAACAAAAGCATACGGCTACCTGATGCTGGCAGCACTGCTGGTTTTTTTCTATGCTGTATTTAAAATACTGACACCGGGGAACTTTGGTTCTCCGGCAAATCTGTATTCCTATCTGCAGTCGTCCATCATTTATTCTGTAGGCGGCTGCGGCCTGTACTTTATTGTCGTTATGGGTCTGTTCGATTTTGCCGTCGGCGCCAACATTGTGTTTTCCTCCATCGTCGGCGTGATCCTGTCCCAGCACTTCGGCTATATCGGATTCATTGTCGGATGCCTGGGCTGCGGCACACTGATCGGCCTGCTGATCGGCACGCTGTATAACCAGCTGAACGTACCCTCCATGATCGTTACGGTCGGCCTGATGCTGATCCTGGAATGCATCGCCGTGATCGTGGCAGGCGGCGTCAAGCAGACGCTGGCTCCGGAACTGCGGTTCTTCAGCGGGGCCCCCGGAAACATTATCCTGGCCGGGGCGGCCTTTGTGCTGATGTACTTTATCCTGAATTATACGAAAATCGGTACCTACTGCAACGCCATCGGCTCGAATGAGTTCACGGCGAAGAACATGGGTATCAACGTGAAAAAATATAAGCTGATCGGTTTCATGCTGCTCCACTTCTTTGTTGGCATCATGGCGATCCTGACGGTTTCCTACGGCACCACGATGACCGCACTGACCGGCATGAGTACCATGAGCCGGAACTTCCAGCCGCTGATGGGAACCTTCTTCGGCGTAGCCTTCCGGAAATACGGTATTCCGATCAGCGCCATCGTGATCGGTGAGTTTATCATCTCCATTATCTTTAACGGCTTTGTGGCACTGGGCGCCCCGACCACGATCCAGAACGTGGTTACCGGTGCGGCGCTGCTGGCGATCGTTGCCCTGACCGCACGCGGCGGCAGAGGCAGCGTGGTGAAGTGAGGGGGATGGGCATGGAAAAGAAAACATTGCTGAAAGCCGAACATATAGACAAACGGTTCGGCATTACCCATGCGGTCAATGACGTTTCCCTGGAAATCGCGGCCGGAGAGATCCGCGGCCTGATCGGGGAGAACGGCTCGGGCAAGAGCACCTTCTGCCAGATGCTGTGCGGAATCTATACTATCGGCGGCGGCACCTTCACCCTGGACGGGAAGGAGCTGCACATCCGCAACCAGGTGGACGCGAACAACGCCGGCATCGCCATCATCGTGCAGGAAATGGGCACGCTGTCCGGACTGACGGTGGCTGAAAACATCTACCTGGGCCATGAGGAGCCCTTCATGCACACGGGCATCAAGGACAGCCGCGCCATGAACCGTGAAGCCCAGAAGCTTCTGGATTCCTACGGCTTTGGCCGGATCAAGGCCGGGGTGATGATCGATCACTACAATTTTGAAGACAGGAAACTGGTGGAGATCGTTAAGGCAACCTACATGAAGCCGAAGATCCTGGTCATTGACGAAACGACCACCGCCCTGAGCCAGAACGGGCGCCTGGAACTGTACAAAATCATGGACGCGGTCCGTGCGGACGGACGCACGGTGATCTTCATCAGCCATGACCTGGGCGAAGTACTGGCCCATACGGATACGGTTTCCGTACTCCGGGACGGTGAATACATCGACACGGTAAATGCCTCTGAAGTGACGGAGGATGACCTCAAGCGCCTGATGGTCGGGCGGGAAATCGGAACCGCGTATTACCGGACCGATTACGGCCAGCCGGTATCGGAGGAAGTCGTCCTGACAGTGGACGAGGTCAGCGTGCCTGGAGAACTTGACGGGATCAGCTTTGAACTGCACAAGGGAGAGATCCTGGGATTCGGCGGCCTGTCCGAGTGCGGCATGCATGAAGTCGGAAAAGCGATCTTCGGCGCGTCCTGGGACCGGAAGGGAACGGTACGGCTGGCGGACGGAACGGAAATCAACGATATCCCCACCGCGATCAGCCACTCCATTGCCTACGCATCCAAGGACCGTGACAATGAATCCATTATCCTGAATGAATCCATCCGGAACAACATCGTCCTGCCTTCCCTGGAAAACCTGTCCAGCCATGGCCTGCTGAACGGCCGGAAGCTGACCCGATTCGCGGATGAGCAGGCGAAGAACATGCAGACCAAAATGCAGAACGTGGGACAGTTTGTTTCCGACCTGTCCGGCGGCAACAAGCAGAAAGTTGTCCTGGCCCGCTGGCTGGGCAAGGGAAGCGACATCCTGGTGCTGGATTCACCCACCCGCGGCATCGACGTGAAGGTCAAACAGGCGATCTACGGCCTGATGGCGGAACTGAAAACCCAGGGAAGATCCATTATCATGATCAGTGAGGAAATCCCGGAACTGCTGGGTATGGCGGACCGGATCTTCATCATGAAGGACGGCAGGATCAACGGTGAATTCAGCCGGGATCCGGATCTGGGCGAAGAAGACCTGATCAAGAAAATGGTGTAAAGGAGGCGGAGAAAATGGAAAAGAAGCATTCAGAAACCAAAGAACAGACCAGGCTCCGCGCGTTCCTGACCGGCGACCGCCTGAAGGCGGCCCTGCCGCTGATCGGTTTTGTGATTATCCTGCTGGTGATGCACATCGCTACAGACGGCAGGATCCTGACGCCGAAGAAGCTGCGGCTGCTGTTTTCCCAGATCTATTATCCCACCATTGTGGCCACGGGCGTATTTTTCATCATGACGCTCGGATCCATTGACTTTACAGAGGGCTCCACATTGGGCGTTGCCTCCATTGTGGTTAGCGTCCTGTCCTTCTATAGCATCCCGCTGGCCATCCTCGGCGGTATCCTGACCGGCGCGGCCATCGGCGCGATCAACGGGTTCTTCCATGTGAAGTTCAGGCTCCCGAGCTTTATTGTTACGATCTGTACCATGTACCTGTTCCGCGGAGTCTGCGCCTATTTCACAACAGAAACCGCGGTGCCTGCCAGCAATGCCATCAAGGCGCTGGACCAGGACTGGCTGAAGATCACTATTACGCTGGCGGTGCTGGCAGTGGCCTTCTTCCTGTTCAAATTCACCCGGATCGGCAACGACGTGAAGGCAGTCGGCTCCGGTGAAACGGCGGCCCGGTTCTCCGGCGTACGGACCGGAAGGGTGAAGTTCCTGGCCTTTGTGGCAGCCGGCGCTCTGACAGGTCTCGCAGCATTTGTCAACGTGATCAAGGTCGGTTCCATTACCGCGACGGCCGGTAACCAGCTGGAAACTCAGATCCTGATTTCCCTGGTGCTCGGCGGACTGCCGATCACCGGCGGCGCGAAGGTACGGTTCTCCAACATCATTATCGGTACCCTGATGTACGCGATCCTGAACAGCGGCCTGTCCATCCTGGGTTACGAACCCCAGGTGCAGCAGCTGATCAAGGGCATCGTATTCCTGATCTTCGTGGCGCTGACCATTGACCGCAAGGCGCTGAAGGTCATTAAGTAACGTATTTATCCTCCTCCTTTTTAGCTTCCTCCTGTCCCGGGAGGAGGCTTTTTTTGTTGCCGGATAAGGGCTGAAAGCCTGTGGTACTGCATAACGTTGCGGATCAGCAAACACGTTGTACGTACTTAATTTACAGGCATGTTAAGTACGTACATTTAAGCCGAAATCAGAAACGATTCGTTTTTATTTGGCCGAAGTTCAAATTCATTTGCACTTGTCCAAACCGGTAGATTTTCGTCTGAAATGTATGATAGGATACATACTGTTTAAGACAGGTTTCAATGCGGTGGATCCGCATGAAAAAAATAAATAAAAGGAGTGTGTTCCAATGAAGAAGTTTCTGTCTCTGATCGTGGCCGCTGTGATGCTGCTTGGCATCGTGAGTATTGCTGCCGCTGATGTCCCCAACGCTGAAAAACCCGTGATCTGGTATAACCGTCAGCCTTCCAACAGCACGACGGGCGAACTGGACATGGATGCCCTGACGTTCAATGACAAAACCTATTATGTCGGTTTTGATGCTGTGCAGGGTGCTGTGCTGCAGGGCGAAATGGTCGTCAACTATCTGAAAGCCCACGGCGAAGGCCTTGACCGCAATGGCGACGGTATCATCGGTTATGTGCTGTGCATCGGCGATGTCGGCCACAATGACTCCATCGCACGTACACGCGGCGCTCGTCTGGCCCTCGGCACTGCTATGCCGGATGTCAGCCAGGGCAAGACCGAAGTTGCCGGTATCGGTGATGTTGATCCTTCCCCCATTGGTACGAATACCGATGGTTCAGCGACCGCTGTTAAGGATGGCGAGATCGAAATTGGCGGTGTGAAGTACATCGTCCGGGAACTGGCTTCCCAGGAAATGAAGAACAGCGTCGGCGCGACCTGGGATGCTGCCACCGCCGGTAATGCCATTGGCATCTGGAGCGGCACCTTCGGCGAACAGATTGACGTTGTCGTTTCCAACAACGACGGCATGGGCATGGCTGTGTTCACTGCCTGGTCCAAGGACAACAAGGTTCCCACCTTCGGCTATGACGCCAACAGCGACGCTGTGGCAGCCATCGCGGACGGTTATTGCGGCACCATTTCCCAGAATGCTGATGTGCAGGCCTACCTGACACTGCGCACGCTGCGCAATGCCCTGGACGGAGCTGACATTATGACCGGTATCAGCACTCCTGACGCTGCCGGAAACGTACTGAGCGACGATCTGTACTTCTACGACGAAGCAACCCGCTGCTTCTACGCTCTGAATGGCGCTGTGACAGCTGAGAACTATGAGCTGTTCATGGATGCCACCGCTCCCAATGCGAAGTTTAACTTCCAGCTGACCGAAGAACAGGCTCCCGCCAAGAAGGTATGGCTGAGCGTTTACAATGCCGCTGATAACTTCCTGAACGCCACTTATGTTCCCCAGCTGGAGAACTATCAGAAGATCCTGAACCTGAATGTTGAATATGTGAAGGGCGACGGTCAGACCGAGGGCAACCTGACCGACCGTCTGGGCAACCCGGCCGAATATGACGGATTTGCCATCAACATGGTGAAGACCGACAATGCGGCTTCCTATATGGTGAAGCTTCAGTAATCCCGACAGGCAAACCCAATCCTGAATAGGAGGACGGGGCATCAGGGAGTCCTCTTCCTGGTGCCCCGTTTTTATGGTACAATGATTCAAGAAAACCTGAAAAGGCGGAAACAGTATGGCTGAACAGAATATGAAGAATGTCCTGTCGATTCGTGGGATGTGCAAATCTTTTGGCAGGAACCGTGTTCTTGATCACATCGATATGGATGTGAAAGAAGGCAGCATCATGGGACTGATGGGCGAGAACGGAGCCGGCAAGTCTACGATGATGAAATGCCTTTTCGGAACCTACCAAAAGGACGAGGGGACTATATTCCTGGACGGGAAGGAAGTCAATTTCTCCGGCCCCAAAATGGCACTGGAAAACGGAATCGCCATGGTGCACCAGGAACTGAACCAGTGCCTGGAACGGAACGTGCTGGATAACCTGTTTCTGGGCCGGTATCCGATGAAGCACGGCGCTGTGGATGAGAACCGGATGAGGACAGAGGCTGCTGACTTGTTCCGGAAACTGAATATGACCGTGAATCTGACAGCACCGATGAAGACCATGTCTGTTTCAGCGAGGCAGATGGTGGAGATCGCCAAGGCTATCTCCTACAATGCGAAGCTGATCGTTCTTGACGAGCCGACATCATCCCTGACAGTCAAGGAAGTTGACAAACTGTTTGAGATGATGCGCAACCTGAAGGCGCAGGGAATCTCGCTGGTCTACATCTCCCACAAGATGGACGAGATCTTTGAAATCTGCGACGAGGTTTCTGTGCTGCGGGACGGTAAAATGGTCCTGACCAAAGCGATCAAAGAGACCAGCATGAACGAGCTGATCGCCGCCATGGTTGGCAGAACGCTTGATAATCGTTTTCCGCCTGTTGACAACATTCCCGGAGATGTGGTGCTCTCTGTTCAGAATCTTTCCACGAAGTTTGAGCCGAACCTGAAGGACATTTCCTTCGATGTGCGGGAGGGCGAGATATTCGGCCTGTACGGACTGGTTGGCGCGGGACGGACAGAACTGCTGGAGACCATGTTCGGCGTCCGGACCAGAGCGGCAGGACGGGTTTACTTCAAGGGCAAGCTGATCAACTTCAACAGTTCCCGGGACGCCATGGATCATGGGTTTGCCATGATCACGGAAGAACGGAAGGCAACCGGCCTGTTCCTGGAGGGCGACCTGACCTTCAATACAACAATTACCAACCTTTCGCACTATATGACGGGCATCATGCTGTCCAAAGAAAAAATGGTCAAGGCGACCGGTAATGAGATCAACGTTATGCGCACCAAGTGCATGGGGCCTTCTGATGCGATCACAGCGCTTTCCGGCGGCAACCAGCAGAAAGTGATCTTCGGAAAGTGGCTGGAGCGTGCTCCGGACGTATTCCTGATGGATGAACCGACGCGCGGTATCGACGTCGGTGCTAAATTCGAGATTTATGAACTGATCATCAGGATGGCCAAGATGGGAAAGACGATCATAGTCGTTTCCTCCGAGATGCCTGAGATCCTGGGTATCACGAATCGGATCGGTGTCATGTCAAACGGACGCCTGGCCGGTATCGTCAAAACAAAAGAAACCGACCAGGAAGAACTCTTGAGACTGAGTGCCAAATATCTGTGACAGGGGGAGAACGACATGGAAAACAAGATGATTCTTACAGCAGAAGAGGAACAGAATCTGCTTCGGCCCATTGATGAATATGTCGGCAAAATCCAGGAAAAGATCAATGAACTGCGCCTGGACGGAACCGATCAGATCATTGCACTGAACAATCATATCGCGGTGGTCAGGGAAAACGCCAATTACTCCAGGAGTGAGAAAGCGTCCATCATTGCGGAGGATAAAAAGGCACTGGAGGCTGCCAAAACTGTTGAGCAGAAAAATAAGCCGGAGGTCGGGAAACTGATCGACGACGCGGTGAAATACCTGGACAGTCACTATGACAAGGAATATTTTACCAGGATTGTGGCCTCCTGCAAGGAACAGAAAGCAGCGGAGATAAGACGCTATGAAGAGGAACTGCAGGTGCTCAAGGTCGGTCATCAGGCGGAGCTATCCAAGCTGAAGAACAGCGCTGAAATCAAGGAAGAAAAGTATGTTTTCAAGAACAGGCTTTTCGACGCCAAACTGAAGCATGATGCTACCCTGCAGGAAATCAAGGATCGGGAACATGAAGCTTTTGCCCACCGGTATCACCTGATCGACCTGCTGAGGCTCTCCAAATTCACGTTCGCGGAAAAGCAGAAGCAGAAGTGGGAAAACTACAGGTATACGTTCAACGTCAAACAGTTCCTGCTGAAGAACGGACTGTACATTGCGATCCTTTTCATCTTCATCCTGCTGTGCATTCTGACGCCGATTATCAAGCATACTCAGCTGCTGACGATCAATAACATCCTGAACATTCTTCAGCAGGCGTCGCCCCGCATGTTCCTGGCACTGGGCGTCGGCGGCCTGATTCTGCTTGGCGGCACAGACCTGTCCGTGGGCCGGATGGTCGGCACGAGCATGGTCATGTCTACCATGATCATGCACAAGGGTATCAACACAGGCGCACTGTTCGGCAACGTCTTTGATTTTACTGCCCTGCCCGTAGGGATCCGGATCGTGCTGGCATTGGTGGTCTGCTGCTGCATCACTACACTGTTTACTTCCATTGCGGGCTTCTTTACGGCCCGGTTCAAGATCCATCCCTTTATCTCCACCATGGCGAACATGCTGATCATGTTTGGTCTGATTACTTTTGCGACAAAGGGTGTTTCCTTCGGCGCGATCGAGTTGTCCATTCCCAAGACAATCATGCCAAAGATCTTTGGCGGACAATTTCCGACAATCATCCTCTGGGCGGTTGCCGCAGTGATCATCATGTGGTTTGTCTGGAACAAGACCAAACTGGGCAAAAACATGTATGCTGTGGGGGGAAACCCAGAAGCAGCAGCGGTATCCGGTATCTCAGTGTTCAAGGTTACGGTGACCGCGTTCGTTATTGCCGGTATCCTGTATGGCTTCGGTGCCTGGCTGGAGTGCATCCGCATGGTAGGTTCCGGCTCCGCGGCCTACGGCCAGGGCTGGGAGACTGACGCCATCGCAGCCTGTGTGGTCGGCGGAATCTCCTTCAAGGGCGGAATCGGCAAGATTCAGGGCATCGTGGTCGGCGTGCTCGTGTTCACCGCCCTGACCTACTCCCTGACGATCCTCGGCGTGGATACGAACCTGCAGTTCGTTTTCTCCGGTATCATCATTCTTTCCGCCGTGACGATCGACTGCCTCAAGTATGTTCAGAAAAAATAATCCCTTTCTGCAGGCAAGCATCCGGTGCCTGACTAACGGGCGCCGGATGTTATCTGATAAGCGTTTGCTTCTGTGGCCTGCATTCACGGCATTATGCTGAAACACAAATCTGTATCAGGTGTCAGGAAGGCAGGATACAGTAAACTAATACAATAGCTGATCCTCATTTTTGACATCGGCTGCGTTTTACAACTATGTGGTGCAGGGCCTGGTGATTGTGCTGGCCGTCTCCCTGGACATCCGCAAGTATATTGCGAAGAAGTAAGGCTTATGGATAAGGAAAAGGAGCTCGAACAGCGGGAAAAAGAGCTGGAAGAGCGGGAAAAGAATCTGGAAAAAAAGGAAAAGGAGCTGGGATTCTTTTCTCAGACAGTAAAGGCCAAGAAGGAATCCTGGTACGACCGGATCAATGTCAGCGTGAAAACGATGGACCGGATCATCTGGGTTGTATCCGCACTGCTGACGATTGTGGTCATCCTGATCATCCTGGAAGCCATGGGTATATTCAAACTGTAAATAAGGCACACCTGTGCCGCACCGGCGCCTGTCTGAACAGGTGCCGGTTTTTCCGTACTTGGCAAAAACAGGAGAATGAACTATAGTGGTATCAATTCAAAAAGGAGATGCTGCAATATGAAAGGGAAATACAACACAGGGGTACATTCCGCCCTGCTGGCAGCGGTGGGAGCGTACATCCTGTACATTGCCTGGGTCCTGCTTGACAAATACCGGAGCAACGCCGGGGAAATGCCGCCGGCACTGAATATTATTGCAATTGTTGTCCTGGGCCTGGGCGGGCTGGGAACGCTGTATTACGCATGGCATATATACCGCCTTGGAAAGAAGCAGGAAAGCGAAAACAGGGACGAAGACAACCAGGACAATAATTGATAGATTCACCGACAAAAAGTGAAAACGTTTGCTGAAAAAGTGAGGAAAATCAATATTGTTTTCTTTCGGTATCGTTTCCGAAAATTTGCGTGAATCTATTTACAAACAGAGAGTGAAAGTGTAAAATATGGTCAGTTCATTTCCGGATGAGAAATCCGGGAAAAATTAAAAAAAGGAGTGTACCCAAACTATGAAGAAGATCCTTGCTCTGGTTCTCGCTCTGGCTCTCGTGCTGAGCCTGTGCTCCTTCGCTTCTGCTGAAGGCGCCAAGAAAAAGGTTGGTATCTCGATGCCCACCCAGTCCCTCGAACGCTGGAACCGTGACGGCACCTACCTGAAGGAACAGTTCGAAGCTGCCGGATACGACGCTATCCTGACCTACTCCGACAACAAGAACGATCAGCAGGTTAACGACATCGACAACATGCTGAGCGACGGCGTCGATCTCCTGATCGTCTCCGCTATCGACGGCGAAGGCCTGAACACCTGCATGGACTCCGCTGCTGAAAAGGGCGTTCCGGTTCTGTCCTATGACCGCCTGATCATCAACGACGCTTCCAAGTACTATGTCTCCTTCGACAACTATACCGTTGGTAAGCTGCAGGGACAGTATGTTGAAACCGCTCTGGATCTGGCCAACGCCGGTGACAAGACCTTCAACATCGAGTTCACCGCCGGTGACCCCGCTGACAACAATGCTGGCTACTTCTTCAACGGCGCTTTCGACGTGCTGAAGCCCTACATTGATGCCGGCACCCTGAAGGTTGTTTCCGGACAGACCGAGTTCCAGGCTGTTGCCACCGCTCAGTGGAGCACTGACACCGCTCTGGCCCGCGCCCAGAACATCCTGGCTTCCTACTATGCCGACGGCACCCAGCTGGATGCCTGGCTGTGCTCCAACGACTCCACCGCTGCCGGTGTTGCCCAGGCTATTGAATCCGACTATGCCGGAACCAATGCTGTGGTCGTGACCGGACAGGACGGCGACATCGCCAACCTGGCGAACATCGTTGATGGCAAGCAGACCATGACCGTTTACAAGAACGTTGCGAACGAAGCCGTCGTGACCCTGGCTGTTGCCAAGGCCATCCTCGAAGGCGAAGTCAACGGCGAAGAACTCGTAAAGACCTTCGATGTCCCCTGCGCGTTCGACACCACTTCCTACTTCACCTCTGAAGGCAACTTCGCGAATTCCTTCCTGCTCGTGCCTTCCGTGATCACCGCTGACAACCTGCAGGAGCTGGTTGACATCGGCCTGTATCAGTGGGACGCTGACCAGAAGTATCTGCTGGCCAAGTAATTAGACTCTAGCAAAACAAATGAACAGGGCGGGGTTCAGCCCCGCCCTGTTTTCAGAGTTGTTTGTTAAATCAAAGGAGGGATCCGACTTGGCTGATGTGATCCTGGAAATGAAAAACATCACCAAAGAATTCCCGGGCGTCAAGGCACTGGATAATGTTAATCTGGTTGTCGAAAGAGGAGAGATTCACGCACTGATCGGCGAGAACGGTGCAGGGAAATCCACACTGATGAACGTCCTTTCCGGAATATATCCCTATGGGACTTATACCGGAGATTTTTACTATAACGGTGAACTGTGTCAGTTCAAAACGCTGAAGGAATCCGAAGCGAAAAACATCGTTATCATCCACCAGGAACTGGCCCTTATCCCGCTGCTGTCCATCGGGGAAAACATGTTCCTCGGCAACGAAATCAAGAACAAGGCGGGAATTATCGACTGGAACAAGACCTATGCCGAAGCGGAAAAGCATATGAGGCAGGTTGGACTGAACGAATCAGCCCATACCCTGATCAAGGATATCGGTACAGGCAAACAGCAGCTGGTGGAAATAGCGAAGGCTTTCTCCAAGAACGTTAAGCTGCTGATCCTGGACGAGCCGACGTCATCCCTGAATGACGAAGACGCGAAAATGCTGCTGGATCTGCTGATGGAGTTCAAAAAGCAGGGACTTACCTCCATCATCATCACGCATAAACTGAATGAGATCATTTACTGTGCCGACAAAGCCACGATCATCCGTGACGGCTCCACCATCGAAACCCTGGTCAAGGGCGTCGATGAGTTCAGCGAAGACCGGATTATCAAGGGCATGGTCGGACGTTCCATGGACGACCGTTATCCTGAACGGGAACACAACGTACAGGAAGACGTCAGCCTGGAAGTGAAAAACTGGACGGTCCATCATCCGCTGTATCCGGAAAAGGTCGTCGACGACAACATCTCATTCAAAGTGCACAAGGGAGAAATTATTGGTTTCTCAGGCCTGCAGGGTGCCGGACGTACGGAGCTGGCCATGTCGATTTTCGGCAAGAGCTACGGTACTGATATCAGCGGTGAACTGTACCTCTTCGGAAAGAAGACGAACCTGAAGAATCCGGAAGCGGCCATCCACGCAGGTCTTGCCTATATTACAGAAGACCGGAAAACAAACGGATTGCTGCTGAATGAGAGCATCCGATTCAATACAACGCTGCCCCGACTGGACAAGGTCAGCAATCATTCGATCATTGACCGCGACAAGGAAAAGAATGTGGCGGAAGAAATGAAGAACGAAATGGGCACAAAGACCCCCACCATTGAGCAGAAGGTGGGCAACCTGTCCGGCGGAAACCAGCAAAAGGCCCTGCTGGGCAAATGGATGTTTACGGAACCTGACATTCTGATCATGGATGAGCCGACCCGCGGTATTGACGTCGGCGCGAAGTACGATATCTACTGCCTGATGAACAAGATGGTGGCAGACGGCAAATCAGTTGTGATGATTTCCTCTGAAATGCCTGAGTTGCTGGGTATGTGCGACCGCATCTATGTTATGAATGAAGGAAGACTGCTTGCTGAGCTGAATGCCCGGGAGACCACCCAGGAAGAGATCATGGGCTACATCCTCAGGGACAGCTGATTTTCTACAATCATCCAAACACGTAAAGAAAAGGAGTGTTTACCATGACGGTCAAACCCGCAGTTTCCGGAGCAAATCAGCAAAGCGGAAAACGGAACGTGATCAACTTTCTGACCAAGAACTCCATGACCATCGCGCTGGTTCTTGTGTTCGTCTTATTCTACTTCCTCACCAACAAGCGCCTGCTCCTGCCGCAGAACATGTCCAACCTGCTGCTGCAGAACGGCTACGTGCTGGTTCTTGCCTGCGGTATGCTGCTGTGCATCCTGACAGGCGGTAACATCGACCTGTCTGTTGGTTCTGTCATCTGCCTGACCGGCGGTCTGGCGGCTGTGCTGATCAATAACAACGGCTGGAACCCCTATATCACGATTGTCCTTTGCCTTCTGGCCGGCCTGGCTGTCGGTGTGTGGCAGGGCTACTGGATCGGTTATGTGCGGATTCCTCCGTTCATCACCACCCTGGCGGGCATGTTTATCTTCCGCGGTATCGGCCGCCTTGTCCTGGACAGTAAGACTGTTCCGATCAAGGACACAGCCTTCACCAGCCTGTTCACCTCCTATATCAACATCCCGGGGCTTGACGTGGTCTCCACCAAGGCCAATCCGGTGGACAACCCCCATATCTGGTCTCCGCTCATCATCGGCGGAATCATCGTGATCGCGGTTGTCGCCATGACTGTCCGCAACCGGCTGAACAGGAAAAAGAACAATTACACCATGAACAGTGCTCTGATGGATTACGGCAAGACCGCCGTGATCGGCGCGCTGGTTATGTGGTACTGCTGGAAGCTGAGCCAGTATAAGGGTATCTCCGTTATGCTGGTCTGGGTCCTGGCGATCTGCCTGATCTACTACTTCATCACCTCCAAGACCGTCGTCGGCCGTTACTTCTACGCTGTGGGCGGTAACGAGAAAGCGACAAAGCTGTCCGGTATTGACACCAACAGGATTTACTTCCTGGCTTACACGAACCTGGGCTTCCTGGCCGGTCTGTGCGGCCTGCTGTGCCTGGCCCGCGTCGGTTCCGTGTCCGGTGCCACCGGTACCTCCTTTGAAATGGACGCTATCGCCTCCTGCTTCATCGGCGGCGCCTCCGCTTACGGCGGAAGCGGTACCGTGGGCGGCGTTGTGATCGGCGCTCTGCTGCTGGGCGTGCTGAACATGGGCATGTCCATCCTGGGTATCACGGACTCCTGGCAGTACGTGGTCAAGGGCGGTGTTCTGCTGGTAGCCGTTATCTTCGACGTGGTTTCCAAGCGGAAAAAGGGCTGAGAAAGGTATACGGAATATCTACAGACGGAAGGGCGGAAGCCCTTCCGTTTTTTATTGCTTTTTCCGGCGGAATGTCATATGCTTGTAGGGATGAATGAAAAGCCTGATGAGGTGAATATATGAGTATTATTTGCAGACAATGCGGCAGAACCATTGAAACGGAAGGCGTTGCTTTCTGCCCGTACTGCGGGACGAAGCTGGAAGCCGCTGCGCCTGTGACAGAGACACCGGAAGCGGAGAAATGGCTCAGGAAGGCAGCTCAGATGAAAAGCTATCCTGAACGGCGTGAAATCCTGCTGAAGGGCCTGAAGGAATGCCCGAACAGCCGGGAAATCCGGTGGGAACTGCTGTTTACCGGTGAGCAGGAGGACAAGCGACGCTGGACTGTGGACTTTTCAGTGATCAAATGCTGGGTGCTGGAAATGTACCGGAAGCCCGGGGACTTTACCGAAGAAAAACGCAACCGGATGAGGGAAAAACTGTTTGAGGATCCGGAACTGAAGGAATGCCTGGAGATGTTCGGAGATCCGGCAGGGAAGCAGCGGGAATACCTGCAGCGGCTGTGCCGGGAATATGTGGAACTGTTCCTGGAGGGAAGCAACCAGGTGATGGGATCTTTCCTGGGGTTCCATTCCGACCGGAACAAGGATAGGAAACTGGCGGTTCCTGTGGCGGAGATGATCAAGCGCGTCCGGGAAGATGAAAAGCTGTCCCCGGATCAGCGGGAACAGCTCTGGAAGGCGTTATATCAGGGATATGCAGCGAGGAACGGCGGAAGAACGGAATATCTGGATGAACGCCTGAATTAGAAATTCAGGCATTCATCAATGAAGAATGAAGAATGAAAAATGAAGAATGGTGAAAAAACTCCTGCGGTGTCGCAGGAGTTTTATTGATTTATTATGAATTCAGAAATTCTCGGATGAGTTTCTCCGCTTCCGCCTGAGGATCGTTTGCCATATCCAGCCAATGGATGCGGGGATCGCGGCGGAACCAGGTCATCTGGCGCTTGGCGAACTTCTTGATGGCGGCGGCCAGTTCTTCCTTCATCTGTTCATAGCCGATTTTCCCGGTGAGGTACCATGTGAGATATTTGTATTCCAATCCGAGCTTGACCATAAACTCCTCGCTGACGCCTTCATCCAGCAGGGTTTTGACTTCTTCCACCATGCCTTCCTGCAGGCGTCTTTCCAGCCGCTCGTCAATCCGCTGTTTCAGGATTTCCCGGGGCCAGGTGACACCCAGCTTCAGGAGCTCATAGCGCGGGCTTTTGCCGGCGGGACGGTAATCGTCTGCTTCCAGCTTTTCCAGGGTCCGCATGACCCGGTGGCGGTTTTTCGGATCGATGTCCGTGTCCGGCAGCTTCTGTTTCAGCATTTCATACAGTTCCGGTGTTTCAAAGGTTTCCAGGTGAGCGCGCAGGCTGTGGTCCGGCGCCTTATCGCTGAGTTCATAACCGTCTGCTACGGCATCCACATAAAGGCCGGTACCGCCGACCAGAAAGGGAAGTTTGCCGCGGGAAAGAATATCGTCTATGGCTTCATAGGCCAGGCGCTGGAAATCAGCCATGGAGAAGAATTCACCCGGCTTCCGGACATCCAGCAGATGGTGGGGGACGCCGTTCATCTCCTCCCGGGTGATTTTCCCGGAACCGAGATCCAGACGGCTGAAAACCTGTCGGGAATCCGCGGATATGATTTCGCCTCCGAAACGGGCAGCCAGCTGAACCCCCAGGAAACTTTTCCCGGAAGCGTTTGTCCCCTCGATTACGATCAGTTTCGGAAGCATTTTCCCACTCCTTTACGCCTGTAAGAAGGCCTGAAAAGATGATAACACAGGGGTTTGAGCCGTGCAAGGGCATCAAAAAGGGACTAAGTCACAAAAAACCGGCATATTTTGTGCCTATAACGCCCCAAACGGCACAAAATAAGGGCGTTCCGGCAAAAAAACTCTTGACATAAGGCGGGGAAGGGTTATACTTAAAACGAAAATTCTTTCAAGGAGGTCCCCATAATGAATAAGGGTGAACTGATTGCTGCTCTGGCAGCCAAGACCGAAATGACCAAGAAAGATTCTGAAGCCGCTCTGAACGCCGTTCTGGACGTGATCGCTGAGAGCATGGCCAAGGGTGAGAAAGTGCAGCTGATCGGCTTTGGTACCTTCGAAGCCAAGAATCGTCCTGCCCGCGTTGCCCGCAACCCCCGCACCGGCGCTTCTGTGAAGATCGCTGCCTGCAAGGCTCCCGCTTTCAAGGCCGGCAAGGCTCTGAAGGATGCCGTGAACAAGTAATCCGGTTATCTGATCCCGCAGCTGAAAAGCTGCGGGATTTTTGTTTTTCCGTGGACCGCATATTATTGCAAAACCTATATAGTTGTGCTAAACTGACTATATTGGTTCTGTATATGGTTTACAGGGGAGGAAATAGCTATGATCGCAAGAATGGGCAAAACGCGCTTCATTGTTTGCGCAACGCTGGTTCTTGTGGTTTGTGCGGCCCTGATTGCTGTCGCACTGGGACTGAATCTTCCGGAAGCGACGGGTAAAACTGTCAAAAAAGATGGTAAGATGACCGTTGACTGCAGCAACATGTCTGAAGGATATTTGATGGTGAAAGCCAAGAAAACATCCAAACGGCTGAAGCTCCAGATCGCCACATCCGGTGCAAAACTGAATTATGACCTGAACAGTGATGGGGAATATGAGGTTTTTCCGCTGCAGTTCGGCAGCGGAAAATATCAGGTTTCCCTTTTTGAAAATGTCAGCGGGAAGAAGTACTCCAAGGAAGGTACCGTTAAACTGAACGTGAAGATGCCTGATGAGCTCAGCTGCTTCCTTTATCCGAACCAGTATGTTTCCTACGATGAAAACACCGCCTGTGTTCAGGTGGCACAGAAGATCTGCGAAGGCGTCACGAACCAGGAGGAGATCTTCGACATCGTCCGCAAATACGTAATGAAGAACTTCAATTACGACTATATCAAGAGCGTAACGGTCAAGCCCGGCCTGCTGCCCCAGATTGATGAATGCTGGAAGAACAAGATGGGCATCTGCCAGGACCTGTCGGCTCTGACCTGCGCGATGCTGCGCTCCCAGGGAGTACCGGCGCGCCTGGTGATCGGCACGGTAGGCTCCAATACTTATCATGCATGGGTTGTGGCAGTGGTGAACGGTGACAACCGGTTCTTCGATCCTACGGCGGAAATGAACGCCAGTTCCAAGAATGAACAGTACAGCACAGAGAGATATTATTAATCCTATCGGATGAAAGCGATATATTGGAGGAACACATCATGGCGACCGACGCAAAGAAGAAAAAGAGAATTATGTCCTCGGAGGAACTTAGCAGCTTCTGCGATCAGATTGCCCTGATGCTCAGCTCCGGCATGACTCTTCGGGACGGCATTGAAATGCTGGCCGAGGACGAGATGAAGGGAAACGACAAAGTCCATCCCTATACCAACCTGTACAAGGTGGTGGACGAGACCGGTTCCCTTTATGTTGCCATGAAGGAAAACGAGGAAGAATGGCCTTCCTATATGATCGAAATGGTGGATATCGGTGAACAGACCGGCCGCCTGGAAGACATAATGAAGAGCCTGTCAACCTATTATCAGCGTGAAGGACGCATCCGCTCCGCTGCTGTGAGCGCGATTACCTATCCGCTGATCCTTGGCGTGATGCTGGTGATCATCATCGGCGTGCTGCTGTGGCGCGTACTGCCCATTTTCCGCCGAGTGTTGGCTTCCCTTGGCGTTGATGCAACCGGAAGCGGCTCCGTGCTGATGAAGATCGGCTCCTGGGCCGGATGGATTGTGCTGGGACTGATCGGCCTGCTGGTCATCTGCGCGATTGTAATCGTGATCCTGATGCGGACAAGGATGCGGAACAAGGTCATGCATTTCCTGAAGAACCTGTTCCCACCGGTTCGCAGACTGACAGAAAAGCTTTCCGCTTCCCGGGTTGCCGGAATCCTGGGCCTGATGCTGCACAGCGGTTTCCCCATGGAAAACGCGCTGGAAATGGCGCCGGCTGCCCTGGCTGACCAGGAATCCGTGGACAAGGTCAATTTTATCCGCGAAGAAATGAAGAAGGATCATACATTCCAGGAAGCCCTTACCAAGAGCGGCCTGTTCGCGGATTTCCATAACCGTATGCTGAAGGTGGGTGCGGCGTCCGGACATGAACCCCAGGTCATGGAAAAGATCGCTGAGATTTATGAGGAACAGGTGGAAGACGGACTGGATCACCTGATCTCCATTGTGGAACCCACGCTGGTGGCCCTGCTGTCCGTGGTAATCGGCGCAATCCTGCTGAGCGTGATGCTGCCGATGGCGGGCGTACTGAGCTCCATGTAATGCATGGAATCCAATGAAAAACAAAAAAGACTGAATGAAAAATGAACAGTTGGCGGCGGTCCGTTCAAGGTTCATTTGTGATGGCTAAGTAAATGAAGACAGGAAGGGGGCGGAAGCATGAAGATCAATAGAAAAGACGCTGCATCGATCCTCATCTTTATCGCCCTGATTATCTGCTTTGTCCTGCTGATTAACGGCATTACGGCAAAGAATAACGGAAGAGAACTGCAGGTTGTACGGGACGCGGTGAAGAACGCCGCCCTGACCTGCTATGCGGTTGAAGGCGTCTATCCGGAGAACCTGGATTACCTGCGGGAACACTATCAGCTTTCCTACAACGAAGAGAAATACCATGTGTTCTACGAACCTCTCGCATCCAATCTGATGCCCTCCATAAAAGTTGCTGAGTGGGGAGGGAAGATGGACAAGTGAGCAAGCCTGTGATTTCCCGTCATCCCCGTATTATCCAGAGCGTGTTTGTGCTGCTGCTTCTGGCCCTGTTTGCTGTGCTGAGCACCTTCCTGGTGACCATGGGCGCGCAGATCTACCGGAATACGGTGGACAGCGCGGAGGAGAATAACCATTCCCGGATTGCGTCCGCCATGGTCCGCAGCACTGTATGGGCCGAGGACGGCGGAGATGTGATGATCGAACAGCTGCAGGACGGCATTACCGCCCTGACGGTTGTGTATGACTATGACGGCGTAAAGTACTATAAACGGATATACTGTGCCATGAATTCCGATCCGCTGGAAGGGGAACCCCGTTCTTTCCTGTGGGAAAGCTATAACAGCGAAGATATTGAATTCAATCCGGAATACGGGGAAGCCCTGTGTGAAATGAACGGCTTTGTACCTTCCATAGAGAACAATATGCTGACCGTGGAACTGGAGACTCCTGCCGGAACGAAGAGTACCATACGGATGGCATTGCGTACGGGAGGTGCGGAAAAATGAAAGAAAGAAGCCGCGCGAATACCCTTCTGATTGAACTGTTGCTCGTGATCTTTTTCTTCATGTGCTCTGCCGGAATCCTGGTGCAGGTGTTTGCCAACGCCAAACTGAAGAGTAAAGAAGCGCACGTGATCAACGCCTCCATGCTGGAAGCGGAGAATATTGCCGAGGAACTGTATCATACGGATGATCCGGAAGCCCTGCTGGCATTCGCCGGTTATACCGCGGGCAACGACGGCTGGGAGCTGCAGAAAGAAGATTATGTGATCAGGGTTGCCCTGCGCACGGAGGAGACGGAAGCCGGTACGATCCGTACCTGTGAGGTTTCCGGAATCTCGGGAGAGAAAACCCTCCTGACGCTGCCTTCCACCCGGTATATTCCCAGGGAGGTGAGTCCGTGAACAAGCGTAAAGTAGCCCTGGGTCCGGGCGCCGCGTCCCTGATCCTGATTATTGTGGTTCTTTCCCTATGCATGATCGCCATGCTGACACAGATCGCGGCGAAGAACGACTACAACCTCTGCGCAAGAAGCGCGGATATGGTCCAGCGGGTCTATGAACTGAACGCTCAGAGCGAACAGAAGATGGCCGCGCTGGATACGGTCCTGCTGCAGGCCCGCGGCGAAGCCGGAGACATGAAGGCCTACCTGGACAAGGTGAAGGAAATGCTGCCGGAAGGCATGGAACTGGAAGAAGACAGGATTACCTGGACAGAGCCCCTGGACAACCGCAATCTTGAGTGTATCGTACAGCTGCTTCCCCTGGAGGAGACGCAGCGGGCCAAATGGATCTCTCATAAGCTGGTAGTGGAAGAGCCGGAGGATGACTGGTAATGGTAGAAACACTCGATGAAATCCTGAGAAAAGCTCTTGAGTATCACGGTTCCGATGTGTTTGTCGTACCCGGATCCCATATCATGACCAAAGCAAACGGCAGGATGATTCCGATCTCACAGGAAAAAGCCCTGCCGAATGATATTACGGTCCTGGTGGGGAGAGCCTATGAGCTGGCACATCGGGAACAGGATACGCTCATCAACGAAGGCGACGATGATTTCTCGTTCGCTGTACGTGATCTGAGCCGTTTCCGCTGCAATACATACCGTCAGAGGGGTTCCCTGGCAATGACCTGCCGTGTTGTTGCCTTCGGCGTTCCGGATCCGGAAACCTATCATATCCCCGACGTGGTCATGCGCCTGGCCGGGCTGAGAAGCGGCATGATCCTGGTGACAGGACCCGCCGGCAACGGCAAGAGTACCACGCTGGCCTGCCTGGTGGACCGGATCAACGCGACCCGCAGCGGACACATTATCACCATTGAAGACCCGATCGAATACCTGCACCCGCACAAGAGCTGCATTGTCAGCCAGCGGGAGGTTCCCGGCGACGCGTCAAGCTTTGCCCGGGCGCTGCGCGCAGGCCTGCGCCAGGCACCGGACGTGATCATGTTCGGTGAAATGCGCGATGTGGAAACTATCTCCACTGCCATTACCGCGGCGGAAACCGGCCATCTGCTGCTGTCTTCCCTGCATACCCTCGGAGCGGCGAAGACGATTGACCGCGTGATTGACGCATTCCCGGCCAACCAGCAGAACCAGATCCGGGCGCAGCTGTCCATAGTGCTGCGGGCGGTGGTTTCCCAGCGCCTGATCCTGACCAAAGACGGAACGCTCCAGCCGGTGTTTGAGGTTATGTGCGTGAATCCCGCGATCCAGAACCTGATCCGGGAAGGCAAGACGCACCAGATTGATAACGCGATCTTCGGCGGCGGCGCAGATATGCTGTCCATGGATACCGAGCTGGCCAGGCTTCTGCGGGACGGCAAAATTGATAAGGAACAGGCGAGCCTGTATGCTATTCATCCGGAAACGGTTGAACGGCAGGCCCGATTTATGAAAAGCTGATATATGAAGTGACGCATCCGGTCTTTGACCGGATGTTTTCTTTATAGGCAAATCATATAGTTACATAGAGGTTACAAGAAAAGTGTTGCAAAACATTAAAGAAGTAACTATAATATAACCATAATAAACCATGAAACCCGGAAAACAGAAAAAGGGAAACGTCGGAATAACGCAGAAAGATTATCAGTGAACACATACAGATGATAAACTCCCAGAGGCGGAGAAACTGCAGATCTTCCGAAGAAAAAAGCACAGCGCAGAGAGAAGATACGAAATGGTGTAACTGAACGATTTCGCAGCACTGTTCTTATACGCAACCAGACGCATATTCAATATAAAAGGAACCAGCAGGCTGATTCACGGTTTTATATCACTGACATAAAACCGGGACAGAAAAGCCTTCGTTCCTGAAATGAGGTGGAAAGATGATTGCCGGCAAAAGAAAGACCATCGGGGTCTTTCTGTGCAAAGCCTACTCAGTTTTTGACCATGCGGTGTATCATGCCCTGGAGGAAACGGCACACAAGCTCAACTATGACGTGATCATATTCACTACGGTGGGATTTTTCTCCAGCCAGAACGAGTATGACAGCCAGGAGCGGGGCATGTTCGCTTTCGCGCCCATCGAGCAGCTGGACGGCATTCTCGTGGCACCGGACACCTATGAAATTGAGGGCTTCCGGGATCAGCTGTACGAGGAACTGAGACGGCGGGCAAAATGCCCGGTGGTATCCATCCGTCACCAGGAGGAAGATTACGACTGCGTCTATACGGACGAAAACCTTGCAATCCGTCCACTGATGAAACACCTGCTGGAGGATCACGGCCTGAAGCGGGTGGCCTTCCTGGCTGGCTACGAGGGGCATCCGGATGGAGAAAAACGGCTGCAGGTCTATAAGGAGGAAATGGCTTCCCACGGCCTGGAGGTTGACGAGGAAAGGGATATCGCCCACGGAACCATGTGGACCAACTGCGGGGAGACGGCATACAATGCCTTTTTCTCCGATCCGAAAAACCGGCCGGAAGCGGTGGTTTGCGCCAATGACTTCATGGCTATCGGCCTGATGAGAGCCCTGCGGCAGCACGGCGTCCGGATTCCACAGGATGTGATCATCACCGGCTTTGACAATGTGCAGAACTTCGCACTGGATGAACCCATGCTGACGACCGTGGAGCAGGACTTTGACGAAATGGCCGCCATGGCCATGGAGGAACTGGACAGGCAGATCCGCGGGAGGAAGCAGGGAACAGCCGAAAAGAAAAACATCAAACGGATTGCCATCGGCGGACAGCTGGTGCTGGGTGAAAGCTGCGGCTGCGGCGGAAGAGGCAAGGACTTCTACGTCCGGACGAGTATTGAACGGGCCGGCAAGGTGGATGAAATGGCTTCACGGGAGGTCAGTATGACCTACCTGACCATTGAGCTGAACGCCTGTGATGACCTGAAGGACCTGCACCGGGTGCTGGTGGAAAAGATGGGCGATACCCCGATGCTCCGGGACTATTACCTGTGCCTGTTTGAAAAAGGCAAGGATGTGAATGGGGAACCGGTATTCGCGGAGGAACAGACGGAGAAAGCCTGCCTGGTTCACGCTATGCGAAACCGGCAGGATCACGGGATGCCGATGATCACCTTCGACCGGCGCCATCTTCTGCCGGAAATGGCAGAGCGGGCAGACGAGCCGCAAGTGTTCTACCTGGTGCTTCTGCACCAGCGGGAAAAAGCCTACGGGTACGCCCTGTTCCATTATCAGCCGGGGAAGGTTCCCACGGATTTCTTCCAGCACTGGAATATCGTCCTTTCCGGCGCGCTGAGCAATATGCACAAGCGGGATGAGCTGAAACTGCTGTATGAAGAAAGACGGCTGAGCAGTATCACGGATGTGATGACCCGGCTGCTGAACCGGCGGGGACTGGAGGAACAGCTTTCGCCGATCTGGCAGCGCCTGTGTGCCACGGGAGAAAGCGCCGCCTTCATCAGCTTTGACATGGACCGGCTGAAGCAGATTAACGACACCTTCGGCCACCAGGCCGGAGACTATGCGATCCGGCTGACCGGCAATGCGATCCGCCTGGCGGCGCCTAAGGACGCTATCCTGGCCCGTATGGGCGGGGATGAATTCCTGGCAGTGCTGCCCCGGGCGGATGATCTGGGGGCCAAGCGGTTTATGCGGGACTTCCAGAACCAGCTGGAAATCCTGAACCGTCAGGAGGACCGGGCGTTCAACGTGGAAGCCAGCTGCGGAGCAGTGGTTCTGCATATGAACGGCATGTCCACGATTGAGGAATGCATCCAGAGAAGCGACGAGGAACTGTACCGGCAAAAGGAAAAAAGGCACGCCGAAAGGGACGACTGACACCGGGCGTGCGTTAAAAGGAGGGGGATCGGAGAGAACGCACTCCGATCCCCATTATTTATGCGATTCAGTTCAGGCTTCCGCCGCGTTGCACAGGACAATTGATGAGAACGGGGGAAGATTAAAGGTAAGGAAGCCATCCGTGACCTTGCCCCAGACCTCACTGCTTGCCTGGTGACCGTCCTGGCCGGTCTGGACGCAGCAGCGGAAGGTTTCTCCATCTGGCGCTCCGGCATCCCGGACGTGGAGCCGGAAATCGGTCAGGTTTCCTGTATTGTTTACGGCAATCACGCAGCGGGATTCATTGTTGAAGCGGGCATAGGCGATCCGGCCGTAATCCGCCAGCAGAGGCTTGATGGAACCGTTCTTCAGCACGGGCAGGGTATGGCGCAGACGGATGAGATCCCGGTGAAGCTCAATCAGGCTCTGATCCTCATGTCCCCAGGGATAGGTCCGGCGATTATCCGGATCCGTCCAGCCTGCCTGGCCGGCCTCATCCGCGTAATAAACGGTGGGAGCTCCGGGCCAGGTCATCTGGATGGTGACGGCTTCCCGGAAAACGCCTTTGTTGATGCCTGCACTGGCTGCGCCGGAACCCAGGGTAGTGATCCGCCCGATCATCCGGTTAGTCCGGGTCAGAAAGCGGGAATGATCATGATTGGAAAGCTCATTCATCGCGCACAGGAGGGACGGATACTTGAAACGGGACATCTTGTCCTTCATGATGCCGAAGAAGGCGGAGCCATTCTGGTACAGGTCATCCCGGTAGGAATCCGAGTGCTTTTCCATGCCGGTCAGGAACCAGGTAACAGGTTCCATAAAGGCGTCGTAGTTCATGATGGAATCCCATTCCCGGCCGTTCAGCCAGGGGGAGGGATCTCCGTAATGCTCCGCGATGATCAGCGCGTCAGGATTGACGGCCTTGACCCGGGCACGGAAGCCCTGCCAGAACTTGTGGTTATACTCCGGACTGTGTCCCAGGTCCGAAGCTACATCCAGACGCCAGCCGTCAATGCAATATGGCGGAGAAAGCCATTTTTCGGCGATTTTATAGATCTCCTCGCACAGGCCTGGTGAATCTTCATAATTCAGCTTGGGAAGGGTGGAATAGCCCCACCAGCCCTCGTACATGGGGCTCCGGCCATTGCCGGAATCATTGAAGTGGAAATAAGACCGGTAGGGACTGTGAATGCTCTGGAATGCACCCGGCTGGAAACCGGCCTTTCCCAGATAGATGCCTTCATGGTCCATCCATTTGTTGAAGGAGCCGCAGTGATTGAATACGCCGTCCAGAATAATGCGCATACCCCGGCGGTGCAGCTCCTGGCAGAGCCTGGCAAAAAGAGCATCACTCTTTTCCAGGTTTTCCTCGCTGGTCACCCGGCGGATGTATTTAGGCGCATATCCGTTATGTTTTTCCCAGGACTGCATAACATGATCCGTATCATCGGTGATCACGCCGAAATGGGGATCAATATGCTCATAATCCTGACAGTCGTATTTATGGCTGGAAGGGGAGACAAAGATGGGATTGAGGTAGAGCACCTCAATGCCGAGATCCTGCAGGTAATCCAGTTTGTTCAGGATGCCCTGCAGGTCGCCGCCATAGAAGCAACGGATATCTGTGTCCGTGGGCAGGGCGTCCCAGTCGTCAATGTGTTTGGAATGGCCGACGGTGTAGTAGTATTCATTATCCACCACATCGTTGGAAGGATCCCCGTTGCAGAACCGATCCGGGAAAATCTGATACTGTACGGCGCCCTTGGCCCAGTCGGGCACATGGAAACCGGGAATAAACCGGAAGGCATAGGCCGGATTATAATCCGGAATCTGATGTTCATCCGCCCGGACACCGCATTTATCATAGGCAATGCGGGCGCCATCCGGACACTCGATCAGGAAACGGTAGATTACCTCATTTTCATTGCAGATGATGCCGGCTTCATAATAATCGAAAAATTCATCACTCCGGATCTTGTACATCATTGTACCGACCGTGATGGATTCAAAAAGCAGAATAACACGTTCCGCGCTGTCCTTCGCGACCCGCAGGCGGATCCGGACAGAATCCCCGCTATCCGGTTCTGAAGGGAAGCGGTAATCCGGTGATTCGTCACTGAAGACGGCGGATAAAACAGAATGACTGACAGCCATGAAAAACCTCCTAGGGATCATATAACCCATACATTATAACGGAAAGCGGGTTCAGTTACAAGAAACCGAAGTCACACTTCCCGCAGAATGAATCAAAAAAACGTTGACAGTGCAAAAACATTGTGATATTATACTTTAGCTGTCACGGACAGCATGTGGGCTCGTAGCTCAGCTGGATAGAGTGTTTGACTACGAATCAAAAGGTCGTGGGTTCGAATCCCGCCGGGCTCACTCTTAAGAAGCAGTAGATTCGGCTGCTTCTTTTTTTGCGTTTTGGACGTTTTTAGACGATTATGGCCTGTATTCGTACCGTTTTGTGTATTTTTCAAGCTGCGCATGCGGAGAAATGAGCCCTTTCCGTTTTCGTCCGAAATCTTTCTCGGAAACTATTTATCACAATTTATCACGGGTTATCACTGAAAACGGGGTTCAAACGGGGTTCAACTTCCTTATGCAGTGACCTGTATATTATGCGTAGTCAGCGCATTTTGCGTGATGGACTTGTTCATGTACTCAGAAAATCTGAGTGCGTCTTCTTTTTCTTCGTCTTCCGCGAGCTTCGTGTACACTTCCATGATCATCTGCGTTGACGAATGACCCATCCAGCTCTGAAGCGTCTTGACAGGGACGCGGGCATAGTAGGCTCTGGTACAGAAGTCAACGCGGAAATCGTGGCAGCGGAAGGTCACTTCCTGCCAGGGCGGCAATACGCCTCCTGCGGCGACAATATCCTTGTGCTCCTTCTTGTGACCATACCAACGCTTCTGACACCCGTTGAGTTTGGCAGCAAGGAAGCCACGATACGATTCAAATTTCCGGTCAAAGGCTGACTCGCTCATCAGCGTGCCATCCTCTTTGGTACAGAGCAAGCCATGGTGACCGCGCAGTGCTTCCTCCAGCGGCCCCAACAGCGGGATCGTGCGCTTGGCATTTTCCGTCTTGCCATCTGTGATCTGCGGCTGGTTCCCTTCAACGAAGGATACAGCACCATTGACTGTTATCGTCTTCTTTTCAAAATCCACATCCCGATCCACATCAATGTACAGGGCCTCTCCTCGCCGAAGACCGGCAAACAGCATCACCATTGCGACCAGACCGAAGTCATGTTCCTTGTAGGTTGCAACGACCAGATCGCGCTCCCACTGCCCCAATGCACGGTGACCTTCGGTCTTCTTGCCCTTCGGGCGCTTCACATTGTCCATCGGATTGCGCTCGATAGCGCCATCAGCCAGCGCGGACTTGAACAGGCTGCGCATCGTCGTCATGAACTTATTGATGTAGGACTGAGAGTATGGCGTCAGCGTTTTGCAGAGCGTTTGCAGATCGGTAGCCGTCACCTTGCTGATCTGAATATTGTCCAATCGTTTGGCGGCGAATTCGATCATGTTCAGGTACTGCTTCCGCTGATGCTCACCACAGTCAGCGCGATAGGCAGCAAGCCAGCGCTTGCCGAAATCCAGGAAGCTGATGTTCTCCAACTCGCGCTTGTTCTTGTCCTTCTCCGCGGCAATGTAAGCATTGCGCTTCTCAAAGGCTTCCTTCTGGGTCTTGCCATAGAACTGGATGCCATGGTATTTACACTTATAGCGATTATCTTCGCGTTTAGTCAAAGTCTGACGGGGCATTGTTTTTCCTCCTATGTTCAGAAAAAGTATTGCCCCATATCATCCAGCTGAGTTCAGTTATCAAGGTGCGTGGACCTGTCAACAGATCCTGTCATCATGATACCAGCTTTTTTGATATGGGGCAATGGTGTATACGGTATACGACGGTATTTTACATCTGTTTACGCTGCAGCCTGATCATTGCCGGTCTGCTCATCCATCCAGCGCTGCAACGCTGCCTTATTGATCAGGATACGACCGCCAACATGAAAGGACGGGAAGCCTGGGGTTTTCACCAGGTCATAAACAGTTTTACGGGAAAGACCGAGAGCCGTCTGCAAATCCTTCACAGACAATACCATCGGCTGAATTTCGGTCTGGGTCTCATCATTCTGCGGGCAAATGGTCAGCTTGCCCATGGGTAAAGCCTTTTCAAACATATATGTATCTCCTTATTAGCAATAATCCCCTGACAGAGGGAGGAATAATCGGTTCCCCCGCAGGGCGGCAACCAAGTCCGGCAACCAACACCAAAACACTTTTGTTTTTTTGCAGGTGTTGCTGTCAGCTTGGTACACGTTTTTCTTTTTTTTCAATAATCATGGTTGCTTTGGTTGTCAGTATAGAAAGAAACACCCGGAAGTCCGTGTAAATCAAGGCTTCCAGGTGTCCTTCCTGCCACACTTCCCGGCAACCAACCCGGCAACTATCCGGCAATGATCCCGGCAACCAAAGCCCTTTTTCAGGCGATCCATTCCTCTGGCATGCCACCTGCGACAGCCTGCTCATTCGGAATGGGCAAATAACTGAGTTGGTTGCCGGTGACTTGGTTGCCGGAGGGCGGCTTCGCAGAGGTCACGCCTGCCTCTGGCTCAGCAGCATCAGACGGACGTTCCCAGCCCTTCTGTCGGCCAAAGCGGGGGCCAAACGAGCGCGGGTTGTCAAAATGCTTCCATTCCGGCGCGTAGTTGCGCATGACTTCGCTGTATGCATGGGATTCCCACTTCTTGGGCTCACCCATACGGTGCAGCGCATCCTGGTGCAGCTGCATGCAGCACACCTTGTCACAATCCGTGGTTGCCAGGTATTCCAGGATCATGCCCGCTTCGGTGTCCTCCGGCATGAAATCACGCTGGGTACGCAGCAGTTCTTTCCGAATGGCAGGGCTGAAAGTCATGCTGTACTGACCGCTTTTGAAGATAGCCATTGCTTCGGCCCATACCTGGCGGATATACTCGCGGGATTCCACTTCGTTTTCCAGGATATGTACTTCCGGTTCTGTCACCTCACAGAGTACAGGCAGGAAACGACGATTACCGGCACGATCCAGCGGCAGGAAATCCATCGAATTGGATGTACCTGCGAACACACACTGGCGCAGATGATCACGAGGATGCTTTTCATACGGAGTACGATAGGTGTCCTTCTGTCGGCTGAAGAAGGAGCGGCTTTCCTCAACGCTCTTGGCGTTGTTGGTCGCCAGCATCTCACTCAGCTCAATGATCCAGTGGCCTTGCAGTCTGGTATAGATCTTCTCATCATCCAGCTTGCGGATATCGTCGCTGAACCATTCGTCCGTCATTGCCAGGAAGCGGAAGAAGGTTGACTTGCCAATGCCCTGGCCGCCGACCAGGCAGAGGATCTCTTCATATTTCGTACCCGGCTTGAACACACGCAGGATCGCGCCCAGCAGAAAATGCTTCAGCATTTCTTCTGTATAATCATCTTCTGCGGCACCGAGAAAATGATGCAGACAGGAGCGGATACGGGGCCTCCCATCCCAGACCAGGCTGTTCAGCAGATCCCGGATCGGATGGAAATGGTTTTCATTGGCCACAACGCTCAATGCGCTGAGCAGCTTCTTCTCGCTGGACAGATGGTAGTGCTTCTCCATGTACAGTTCCAGGTAATGCTGATCAGTATCCGTGAACGACGTGGCTGCACGCTTCCAGCCGAGATCCCGGATAATGTCCACACGATCCGTCAGTTCGTTCCAGCAGATGGCGCCTTTCAAAATCGGGTCATTCTGGAACACCAGCAGGAAATTGCCGATGGTCTTACAGGTCTCGCCCTTCTGGTTGGTCACCAGCATGGTACGAACACGGTCACGCTCCGCCTCAATTTCAATGTCCATCAGAGGCCTGTCCGGAGCAGCAACAGGGACAGCATGCTCCAGCGGAATTGGATCAAGCAGCTCGTTCATCGGAACACCTCCCTTCGTTCCGCACCTTCTGTGCTTCCATGAAGCTGACGATGTTGTCCAGCGTTCCATCGGTCATCAGTTCATTGGTGAGAGAAGCACGCTCCGTGGTATCTGGCGAATACAGCCAATCAATCAGATAAGAAACCTGCGGCAAAGTGCTCACCGCAGCAATGAAATGGCGATCCCAGGTTTCATCCTCCATGTTAGGGGCATAATCGTCGCGCCACTCCTTCAACATACACTCATAGTCGATCAGCACCGCAGCGCACCTGCCCTCACGCTGGCGCTCGTCGTATTCCGTGTTGCGTCGAGCAGGGACAGGAAGAACAGCCGCCTGCGGCGTGGTGGGATGCAGGCCGAAATCATGGACGATCTTGACGGCGGCATCATAAGGAGACAGATTGAACAGCCTGCCCACAAAATCGATCACATCGCCGGTCTCATGACAGGAAAAACAATAATACCGATCATCCACCTTCATGGACGGATGCCGGTCATGATGGAAGGGGCAGCAGGCCATACCATTCTGGTCGACCTTCACCCCGTAGTATTCGGCTGCCTGCCGGGTGGAGACAGACGCCTTGACATAGTGAAACAGAGACATATAATACCTCGCCTTTCATATAAGAATAATAAGAAAGGCACGCCCATGATCGAGCGTGCCGGATGATTGAATCCAGATTTACCTGTGGTCATTGTGAATCATCCTTTCTTTGTTTGTGGTTAAGTGGTTATCAGCGGGCACCGTCATTCCGGCGATGCTCCAGGCGATGACTGCGCTTCTGCTCGTCATGCTCGGCAAACATCTGGTTGATCCGATCGATCCCCAGGATCTCCACCAGGCGATCAAACTTGGAAGCGCGGTCACGGTACTCGCTGCTGGTTTCCTCCAGCCGCTCCACCTTCCTGTTGGCCTGCATCAGCGCCTTACGCGTTGCCTGATGCTCCTCGCGCTCCTTGCGCAGCTTCAGCACTGCTTCACGGCACCAGTTGAACACAGTCCGCAATGCGGGCAGGGCTACCTTGTCACGGTAATCGGCTTTGCTCATCAGCAGACCGGGCTTCGGCAGCAGTTCATCGACATCGCCGATTTCACTTACTTTATCCGTTACATCCTTCTTGTCGGTCAGCAGCTTATCCAGCCAGCTTTTCGCTTTATCGGCCTTCTGCTCCATCTCCTGGGCCAGTTCGGCTGCTTCTGCTGCCTCTGCCCTGGCACGGGCGGCGGCCTCCTGGGCCTGGGCTACTTCCTTCATCGCCTGCTCGCGCTGGGCGTCAGCCTGCTGGATCTCCTGATTGATACGTTCGGCTTCAGCCTGTGCGTAGGCTGCTTCGTGCTGGGCAAGCTCTGCTGCACGCTGAGCATCCGCGGCGGCATCCTGGGCAGCAGCCTGGTCGGCTTCCGCCTGCTCACGCCGTGCTTCGGCCTGGGCCAGGCGTTCTTCTTCCTTCATGGTCTTGAATTGCAGCACTGTCAGATGCTGCTCGGTGCTGCCCTTTTCGCCGCGCTGGACATTGGTGTACCCGGCAGCGGCCATGTGATCGTAGAACTGATCCTGCAAGACACTGTACGACTTGTTCAGGATCACCTTGCCCTGGGCGTTGTACATGGGCTTGCCCTGCTCGTCCAGCACAGGATCAGACATCCACTTCTTGCTGGCGCTGACCTGCATGATCGTCTGCTTGACTGTGCCGACCAGCTTCGGGTCCTTGCAGCGCTTCGTCCACTTGATCTGCTTCTCCACGACAGGCACATAGACCACATGGAGATGAAAATGAAAAACGGGGTATCCCAAGGCGTCACTCATCCTGGGATTCCGTTCGTCTGCGTGCATGACCGCAGACAGGATGTACCGCTCGCCGCCGACGATCTTCACCGCAGCCTGGTAGGCTTCGGCAAAGAACTGCTTCGCGTACTCATAGCCGCCGTTATTATGGAAGTAGGCAGTGTTCACATCGAAGACCATCTCGCCGTAGTGATAGGCGTCGGGCTTGAGGCCGCGGGTGGAGATCTGTCCATCTGCCTCCATTTGGGCAAACATCTCTGCATAGCTGCCGGTCGGAGTCTTGAAATGGACATTCAGATGGGACCGGCTGGGGTCGATATCCGGGTTCGTATAGGACTGGTTTTCACGTTCATTGTGGCCCTCGATCTTGCCAATGTCCTTTTCCGTCAGGCACTGGTTTCGGGCCGAGGTACGGTCGATACCGTCGTTTCTGGCCATAGCATTCCTCTTTCTTTTTCATTCGTCAGGTAGGTCGATAGGTTACGGAGATACGGGGCTGGGAGCCGGGCGTGGCGGGTGACATGGGACAACACCTTTGCGAAAGTGTTACTACCCACAATGACACTTTCAGCCCTGCGTGCTGCAAAGTGCCGTGGGCCAAAGGCGTCGCCTCTGGACTCTGAGCAAGGGCGCTGCCCTCTGCACTCCCGGCAGGCGTTGTCACCCCGCACCCGATCCACGGGCGCTGCCCATTGGATACTCCGGCCTCGAAAAACAAGTTTTCCGAGGCTACACTCCGCAAATGCAAGCATTTGCTGTCGTTAGTCGACCTTCGGTCTCCCTCCGCAACCCGGCAGGCGCTGCCGCCCTGCACCAAGCCCATAGGGCTGCGGCCCGCTGGACTCCCGCCCGCAAAAAAAGTAGTATCATTTTCGATACTACTTTTTCAGGGCAAGAGGCAGTGATACTATTTTTAGTATCACATACCCAGGCTGCTCATAAAGCTGTCGGCAATGTCGAAATCCTCATCGGAGATTTCGCCCATAGCCTGCGGTGCCGCTTCTGCCATTTCGACGGCACCCGGCACAACAGATACGGCTTGGAGTTTCTCGTCCAGCACACGGCGGAAGGTGCTCTCCATCTGTTGAAGCAGATCGGATTGCACCTTTCCCTCTTTGACAGCAACGAGTGCGTCCACGATTGTTGTGGCATAGGAAGCACCAGAACTTTTCAGCAGCTCCCATGCCACCTGATGACGAGGGTTATTCAGGTTCAGCCGGATACAGAAATTGATCAGATGGTCACTCTTCAAAGGGCTCACCACGCTTACGCAGGGCTTTGGCTGCAAGGCGATGATAGCCCTTGGCCGTGGCCTGGATGTCGTCGATGATCGTGACGCGCTCACCGGACAGCTGACCGAAATTCTTCACCAGACACGCACCGCCGCCCATGAACCACAGCTTCACAGTCATGGGATTGTACTCGTGCTCACGCAGGCTGCGCATGATGTTGGCCACATAGGCAGTAGCAACCTCGGTGATCGTGTCGATGATGGACTGATCGACCTCGG
>R26__coassemble_43_pt1 | contig 82091 bp, 57 predicted proteins | sample R26__metabat2_high_PE_047 | metagenome-assembled genome bin R26
TCAAAACAAAATGGCTCCAGCAATTGCTTGCTGAAACCACTTTGTCTACGATCTGCGCCGCTTATCTTTGCAGGATAAGCGGCTTTTATATTATCATAAGGAGGACAAGCCTATGAGGTATTACCGTGTACACACCGCGGACAACGCCTACCTGACCAGACAGCCCCGAGGAATCTTCACCGCCGTCTGGAGGTTGGTGGACGACGGAATCCTGTCGGAAGCGGAAACAGCGGAATACTGGAAAAACCGCCGGTATTTTGAGGAGATCCTTCCCGTTCCGCCCTTCTATGAACAGGGAAATCCGGAAGGCGCCGTCACCTGGTTCAAGGATACCGAGGCCGGAAACCGGATATACGAACAGCTGACTTTTTACCGCGATATGGCGGCAAAATACGGACTGGCGCTGTATCTTACGGAATGCAACGAGCTTCCGGGGGAAGTCATCTATGAAGACGATTACCAGATTGCGGTCAAAAACCAGCGGAACGATCTCCCGCTGCAGACCAGGAAAATACAGGCTTAAGGAGAAGCAGCCATGAACAAGCTGATCTGGCCGGACTACAAAAACTGTTCCGCCAACCTCCCCAACTCCATTCTCCGGAAATTCGGCGCGGCTCCCGCCGGGGATTCGCTCCCCCTGCTGGATCCGTACCTGGAAAAGGATTACCGGAACATTGTCCTCCTGATCCTGGACGGAATGGGGAAAAAGATTCTGGAGCGGCACCTGCAGCCGGACGGGGCTTTCCGTTCCCATCTGGCGGGCATTTACCAGTCCGTATTCCTTTCCACCACCGTCGCGGCCACCACCTCCCTGCGTTCCGGACTGCAGCCCTGCGAACACTGCTGGCTCGGCTGGGACTGCTATTATCCCCAGATTGACAAAAACGTGACCGTCTTTTTCAACCGGCTTCAGGGAACAGAGGAACCGGCGGCGCCTTATAACGTCCCGCAGACCTTCACACCCTATGAAAGCGTCGTGGACAAACTGAACCGGGCCGGAACCAAAGCCTGCATGCTCACGCCCTATGACGATCCCGCCCCCGGAAACATCGGGGAATTCTGCCGCCGGATCAAAGCCCTCTGCGACGAACCGGACCGGAAATACATCTTTGCCTACTGGGACGAGCCGGACGGACTGCTGCACAGCAGCGGCTGCGCCTCCGTCCCGGTGCATGAAGCCCTGGTGGAAATGGAGAACACCGTCCGGAAGCTTACCGGCGAACTGGAGGATACCCTGGTCATCGTCACCGCCGACCACGGGCATATCGACACGGATCACATCCTCTGGCAGGACTATCCCGAGCTGGCCGACTGCCTCATCCGCCTGCCCTCCCTGGAACCCCGCGCGCTCAATTTCTTTGTCCGGGAAGAGAAAAAGGCGTTCTTTGAAAAAGAGTTCAACCGCCTGCTCGGAGACTGCTACCTGCTGCTGCCTATGGAAGAAGTGATTGAAAGGCAGCTGTTCGGCACCGGTAAACCCCATCCGCTGTTCAGAAGCATGCTGGGAGATTACCTGGCGCTGGCCACAGGCCCGAAGACCCTCTGGTTCAAGAAACCGCCGGAAAAATGGTGGGTTTCCATGCACGCCAGCGTCACGGAGGACGAGGTGCTGGTTCCGCTGATCCTCTTTGACTGCGGTAAAAAAGCATAAACCGCCCTTCCAGGCTGATAATCGTTTACAGAATTTTGACCTGCGGCTTCTTTTCCCCGGCGTTCCGCTCTGATATACTCTTTGACAAACGTCATGCGTTTTCTCCGCTTTGCGGAAAATGTCCTTAAAGGAAACCATTGCTTATGAAAGATAAAATGATTCGTATTCTGGAACAGATCCACCGCTACAATTCCGACCGGATGACAACCCACGCCTTCGGCCTGGATCCGGATACGGAATATGACGCGCTGGTCGTCGCGCCCAGCTATACCCCGTATAAACTGAAAATGGACGAGTACTGCAAAGTCACCACCCTGAAGGAAGGCTCCTATATTGCCGGATACCTGGTGGAAAAGGACGGGCTGAAAATCGCCTGGATCAAAATTGCGTCCTCGGATTCCAACCTGATTGATCATATTGCGATTTGTGCGGAACTGAAGTTCCGGAAGATGATCTTCATCGGCGCGGTCGGCGCGCTGAAACCCGGCTATGTGCCGGGAGACATCTGCACTCCGTCCTGTTCCGTCGCCGGCGGATTCGCCCATACCTATCTGAAGGATTCCATCCGGGACTATATTCCTTTCGAGCGGATTGAACCGGCAGACATGCGCTTTGTCGACCGCGTGATCGAAGCCGGCCGGGCAAAAGGGTATGAGATCCGGAAAGCCTCTGTTTTCTGTACCCCTTCCATTGCGCTGGAATACTCCCACCTGGAGGAAATCAAAGCCTTTGATACGGACCTGATCGAGATGGAAACCGCCTCCTTTTACCTGATGGCAGATCTGCTGGAGGTGGACAGCGTGGCGCTTCTGGTGGTTTCGGACAACTCCGCCACCGGTTCAGCCCTGGTTGGACGGTCCGAAGAAGATAAAATCAGGTATGAGAAGGGTTTCCGCGAAATCCTTCCGGATATGATTCTCACCACCGCAAAAATATAAGAAAGGCGTGACACCCGGATGTATCAGGAGATTCTGCCTCTGCTTTCCTGCCCCTGCTGTAAAAAGAGTTTTTCCCTCTTTCCCGCAGAAACTGAAAATGAAGAGATTACCGAAGGTTATATTGAATGTGAGGAAGGCCACCGGTATCCCATCCGGAAAGGCGTGCTCCATATGGGCAGCGAAGAACAGGCTGACAGCAACACCTGGAGCGATTATTACCAGGACATGAGCTATGAGGAACTGGACAAAGCCCTGGATGAGGGGAAAACAGAGAACCAGAAAAAGATCCTGGCCAAATTCCTGGAGGACATTACCGCCGAAACCGGCAGGCTGAAACAGGGTTTCCTGCTGGACATTGCCTCCGGCCGGGGCCTGCTGCTCTCGAAGCTGATCGAAACAGCCGCTCCGGACGTACATATCATTGCCTCCGACCTGAGTTTCACCGTGCTGATGTATGACCGGCTGAAGTTCGCGGAAAAAGCCCGGAATCTGAAGGTCAGCTATGTGGCCTGCGACGCCACAAATCTTCCGTTTAAAGCCGGCAGTGTGGACATGGTCAGCACATTTGTCGGCTATATGAACATGGGTTCTCTGTTTGAAGCCGGCGTCGCGGAATCCGCGCGCGTGCTGAAAAAGGGCGCTCCCCTGATTCACGCCAGCTCATATCTGGATCCGGAAAGCGCCGGATACCGTGAAGTGGAGGAAATCCTGAAATCCATGAACGCACAGGACACCCTGAAAAACCTGGTGCGGCAGGATGTGCTGGCCACCCACAGCTGGTATTTCTCAAAGGTTTCGGATACGATCAGCTATGAAGGCATCGCCGAAGGTGAGGAAGCGGACCTGCTTCCGCGCCGGGGATCCTGGTTTGCCAATGTTGTCATCCGAGCGGAAAAATAAAACCCATCGCAGGAACAGATTTCCCCCGGTTGGAAATCTGTCTGATCCTGTCCGGAAAGGAGCTTTCCCGTGAGCCGTCCCGCAGTCAGGCATTCATCCATGGAGCGTATCATGCATATGAACACGATGCATGACAGCCATGACGCATGCCTGTATGCAGCCCGCAGGGAAGAGTAGGTTCCGGAACCCCGGTATTCCGTTGATCAGAATCGCTCCTCTTTGCAGGGGGCGGTTCTTTTATATCTGAAGGAGGGTTATGCATATGGATCTGGTTATCCTGATCGGCAGCGGCGCTGTCGGCAAAATGACGGTTGGACAGGAACTGATGAAAATCACGGATTTCAGGCTGTTTCATAATCACATGATGATAGAACCCGTGCTGGAGATCTTCGGGGACTATACAGGACCCACGGTCGACCGGCTCCGGAATGTGATTTTTGAGGAGTTTCTGAAAACCAATCATCGGGGAATGATTTTTACCTACATGTGGGCCTTTGATATACAGGAAGACTGGGATTATATCCGTTCAGTGGCAGAACGCTTCGAATTTACCGGCGGAAATGTGTATTATGTGGAATTAGTCGCCGATCTTGCAGTCCGGCTGGAACGGAATAAAACGGAAAACCGGCTGCGGAACAAAGCGTCCAAGCGGGACCTTGCCGCGTCAGAGCAGCGTCTGCTGCGGGAAGACCGGTACCGCCTTGTCAGCCGCGAGGGAGAGCTGCCCTTTAAAAACTATATCCGGATTGACAACACCAACCTGACGCCGGAGGAAACGGCCGGGATGATCCGGGACAGATTTTCCCTGTAATATACGATAAAAAAACTGGAAGGAACCTTCCGGACAGGTATATAATTGCTGCTTGAAATACACTTTGGATACCTTGCGTATCCCGGAGGAACCATGAAGAACTTTCTGAAGCGGAAAAACATCGAAATTTCCCTGAAGCGCTACGGCATTGACGCACTGGGCGCCATGGCGCAGGGCCTGTTCTGCTCCCTGCTGATCGGCACCATCATCAACACCTTCGGCTCACAGCTGCACATCGGCTTCCTGACCAAAACCATCGCCACCATCGGCGGTGTGGACTATACCGTCGGCGGTATGGCCTCCGCCATGAGCGGACCGGCTATGGCCATCGCCATCGGCTACGCGCTGCAGTGTCCCCCGCTGGTTCTTTTCTCCATGACCACCGTCGGTTTCGCGGCCAACGCGCTGGGCGGCGCGGGCGGACCGCTGGCCGTGCTCTTTATCGCGATCATCGCCGCGGAGTTCGGCAAGGCTGTCTCCAAGGAAACGAAGATCGATATTCTGGTGACTCCCCTTGTCACCATCGGCGTCGGTATGTTCCTGTCCTGGCTGATCGCTCCGCCGCTGGGCAGCGCTGCCTCGGCTGTCGGTAACCTGATCAAATGGGCAACCGAACTCCAGCCGCTCCTGATGGGCATTCTCGTCTCTGTGATCGTGGGCGTGGCGCTGACCCTGCCCATTTCCTCCGCTGCCATCTGTGCCGCGCTGGGACTGACCGGTCTGGCCGGCGGTGCCGCGGTGGCCGGCTGCTGCGCGCAGATGATCGGCTTCGCGGTCATCTCCTTCAGGGAAAACAAGGTCGGCGGCCTGGTTTCCCAGGGGCTTGGCACTTCCATGCTCCAGATGCCGAACATCATTAAAAATCCCAGGGTCTGGATCGCTCCCACCCTGGCCTCCGCCATCACCGGCCCCATCGCGACCTGCGTGTTCCGGATGGAAATGAACGGTACCGCCATCTCCTCCGGTATGGGCACCTGCGGTCTGGTCGGCCCGCTGGGCGTTTACACCGGCTGGCTGAACGATGTGGCCGCCGGCACCAAAGCCGCCATTACCGGAACGGACTGGCTGGGCCTGGTGCTGATCAGCCTGGTGCTTCCCGCCGTTCTTTCGCTTATGATTCACGCCTTCGTACGGAAAGCCGGCTGGGTCAAGGACGGAGATCTGAAGCTGTAAACAAAGGAGTGCAGGGTAATATGATCCGTTGGGTACAAACCGTGCCGCAGCCGGAAATCGATCACAGCCAATACCGTCCGTTTATCCGGAACGACTGGTTCCGGAAGCACTATATGGTTTTTGCCTACGGTCTGATGGCGCTTCTGACCGTCCTGCTCTTTGTTACGGGCGGAATGAGGGGCGTCTGTTATCCGGTTCGGCTCCCGATTTTTGTGCTGGTCTTCCTGGTGCACGAGTTGCTGCACATCCTGGTCGTTTATCGGCTTGGGGATATTTATCTCTCCCATTCCGGACTCTTTTTCTGGATGAATCCCAACGCTGAAATGTCCAAAGGGCGGTTCTTCCTGTACATGTCCCTTCCTCTTCTGATGCTTACCCTTGTTCCGGCTGCCCTCCTGCTGCCGGACACCGGGGCCTTCCGGCCGTATCTCCGGTATATTGCCTGGAGCAATGCGATCATCGCGTCCTCGGATATCATCAATACCGTGCTGATCCCGCTGAAACCGAAGGGGGCCGTGTTTTACAGGGGATATTACAGAACCGGCGCCGCAGCTGCGGCGAACAGTGTGACAACAGAACCGTCCTCCCCCTGTCACACTTCGGTGATCTTCGTCCGGCACGCACAGGCGGTTTACGGCAGCGATGACCGGAACCGCCCCCTGACCGAAGCCGGCCTGGAAGACCGGAAAATCGTCGCGGAAACCCTGCGGGACCGGAAGATTGACGCTTTCCTGAGCAGCCCTTACCGGCGGAGCATGGATACCATCCGTCCCGCGGCGGAGCTTCGGGGCATGGACATCCGGACGGACGAACGCCTCCGGGAGCGGAAATGCGGAGATTTCACTTCCGGCTCCCTGGAAAAGCGCTGGGCTGATTTTTCCTGGGCGGAAGAAAACGGCGAAAGCCTGGGCTCCGTACAGGCCCGGAACATGGAGGCCCTGCGGGACATCCTGCGGGACTATGCCGGTCAGACGGTGGTGATCGGCACCCACGGAACCGCCCTCAGCACCATCCTGAATCATTACCGTCCGGACTTCGGCCTGCAGGACTTTCTCCGGATCGTCAACCGGATGCCCTGTCTGATGGAAATGACTTTCAGCGGAGACAGGCTCCTGGAAATCAGCGAACTGGCCCATGTGGAAAAGGAAATGCCCCTGTAAACGGCCTGAAAAAGGAGGAAGTCAGCCATGCCCCATGTTGAAATCAATTGCTTCCCCGGAAGAACAGAAGAAGTCAAACAGAAATGCGCGGCAAAAATCGCGGAGGATATCGCGGCCACCCTGGGCTGCAATCTGTCCAGCGTTTCCGTCACCATCCGGGAAATTTCCCAGGCAGACTGGAAAGACCGGATCTGGGACGCCAAAATTGCTCCGGCCGGAGAGGAACTGTATATCCGGCCGGGCTACACCTGCGACTGATTGTATCCAAGGTTTTCAGGCGGGATCATCTTGACCCCGCCTTGTTAGATTTGTATAATTATTGTATGGCATTATTTTTCAGTGTACCTGTGAAAAGGAGGAAAATTTCATGATGAAAAAACTGCTGGCCCTGCTGACCGCGCTGGCCATGATTTTGAGCTGCGCGTCTGTCATGGCTGAAACCGCCACCGAAACCACCGGAACCGCTACGGTTCAGGGTTTCGGCGGAGACATCACCGTTACCGTCACCCTGGATGGTGCCGACATCAAGGAAGTGGCAATCGAAGGCCCCGGTGAAACCGAAGGCATCGGTTCCAAAATCATCAACGAATGGCCCCTGGCTTTCGTGGAATACAACGGAATTGTGGACACCTACACCGGTGCCACCTTTGCCGGTATTACCCGGGCCGCCGTCATTCAGGCCATGCGCGACGCGCTGACCAACGCCGGTGTGAATCCGGACGACTACATGCGTGAAATGGCCGGGGAAGAATCCGTTGACCTGACCATTGACACCGACGTGGTCATCATCGGTGCCGGCGGCGCCGGTATGACCGCCGCCCTGACCGCTTCTGACGCGGGAAAGAGCGTGCTCGTCCTGGAAAGCCAGCCCGCCGTGGGCGGCAACTCCGTCAAATCCACCGGCGGTATGAACGCCGCCAAGACCGTCTATCAGGACGCCAACACCTTTGACGAAAGCGCCGGCGTCGAAAAGACCCTGAAAGCCGCGGAAGGCTATGCCGACAACGAGGCGATCACCGCTCTGGCCGCCACCGTCAAGGAACAGTGGGAAGCCTGGCAGGCCAATCCGGAAGGATACTTTGATTCCACCGAGCTCTTTGCCCTGGATACCCTGATCGGCGGCAAAGGCCTGAATGATCCGGAGCTGGTTAACACGCTGGTAAACAACAGCGCTGCTGCCATTGAGTACCTGGATTCCATCGGTATTCATCTGAACAACGTGGCTGCCTTCGGCGGCGCTTCCGTCAAGCGGATTCACCGCCCCGTCAATGAAGAAGGCAAGACCGTCTCCGTCGGCGCCTATACCGTGCCGCTGCTGGAGGCTGCCTGCCAGAGCCGGGACAACCTGGCGCTGCTCACCGACGTGACCGCGGAAAAGCTGCTGACCAACGAAGCCGGCGCTGTCATCGGCGTTGAGGCAAAGGGCAAGAACGGCAACAAAGTGACCGTTAACGCGAAGGCTGTCATCCTGGCCACCGGCGGTTTCGGCGCCAACCTGGACATGGTGGTGCAGTACAAGCCTGACCTGGCCGGTTTCATGACCACCAACGCTGCCGGTATCCAGGGCCAGGGTATCCTGATGGCCACCGAAATCGGCGCCGCCACCGTGGACATGGAGCAGATCCAGATTCACCCGACCGTGCAGGCGGATACCGCTTCCCTGATCACCGAAGGCCTGCGGGGCGACGGCGCGATCCTGGTGAACGCCAACGGCGAACGCTTCATTGATGAAGTCGGCACCCGCGACGTGGTGTCCGCCGCTGAAATCGCCCAGCCCGATTCCTTCAGCTGGCTGGTTGTGGACCAGAAGATGGTGGACGCGTCCTCCGTCATCCAGGGCTACATCAACCGCGGCCTGATGCTGCAGGGCGATTCCTATGAAGCCCTGGCCAAGGAGCTCGGCATCCCCGCCGACGCCTTTGCCGCGACCATGGAAAAGTGGAACGGCTATGTGGCGGAGAAGAACGATCCTGACTTCGGCCGCACCAGTTTCGCCAATCCCCTGGACACCGCTCCCTTCTACGCGGTGAAGGTAACTGCCGGCATTCATCACACGATGGGCGGTCTGAAGATTGATTCCCAGACCCATGTGCTGAACACCGAAGGCCAGATCATCCCCGGCCTCTTCGCCGCGGGCGAAGTCACCGGCGGCGTGCATGGCGGAAACCGCCTGGGCGGCAACGCTGTGGCAGACTTCGTGGTCTTCGGCCGGATCGCCGGCCAGCAGGCTGCGGATTCCATCCAGTAATCCCTTCTGATATCCCTGCGGCTGCCATCCGGCAGCCGCATTTTAAATGAAAACATAGTAAAAGCATCTGTGATATCATCCATTACAGTATAATACGGACTGTCTGATAACATTCTGACCTGAAAGGAAGAAGACCATGTCCTTTGAACGAATCGGAATCCGTCCCGCACAGATCCTGCTCCCGGCCGCCGGCGTCAAACCGGAAACCTGGGCCTGCATCGCCTGCGACCAGTACACCTCCGAACCGGAATACTGGGAAAAAGCTTTTGCCGTTGCCGGGGACGCGCCTTCCGCCATCCGGCTGATCCTGCCGGAATACAACCTGAAGAACAGTGAATCCCTGATCCCGCAGATCCACAGCACCATGGCGGACTACCTGGCCCAGGGCCTGCTGACTCCCGCTGTGAATCCCGGTTTTATCCTGTGCGAACGGACCATCGCCTCCGGAACCCGCCTGGGTCTGGTCTGCGCCGTGGACCTGGAGCAGTATTCCTTTGAAAAAGGTTCCCTGCCGCTGATCCGCCCAACCGAGCAGACAATCACCGACCGGCTTCCCCCGCGGCTGAAAATCCGCCGGGGCGCGCCTGTGGAACTGACCCATATCATGATCCTGATCGACGATCCGGACCGTACGGTGCTGGAGCCGCTGCAGGCGGACAAAGCTGCCCTGCGGAAGGTTTATGATTTTGACCTGATGATGAACGGCGGCCACCTGGCCGGCTGGGCTGTCGACAGCGCCGAAAAGCTGGCGCAGGTGGACAGGAGCCTGAACGCCCTGATGGATAAGAAAGGCGAACATCCGCTGCTGCTGGCCGTGGGTGACGGCAACCACAGCCTCGCCACCGCCAAAGCCTACTGGAATGAGATCCGTGAAGGCCTGTCCGAAGCGGAACGCGAAAACCATCCTGCCCGTTTCGCCCTGTGCGAAATCGTCAACATTCACGATGAGGCGCTCCTGTTTGAGCCCATCTACCGGATCCTGACCGGCACCACCCGCTCCGCGGTGATGGCGGACTGGAAAGCCTATGCCGAAGCGAAGGGCATGAGCCTGGCGGCGGACGGTTCCGACCATCGCTTCACGGTGGTCTCCGCGGACGGAGAGGAAACCGTGGCCGTGCTGAATCCGGAAGGCGCCATTCCCTGCGAAACCATCCAGAAGTTTCTGGACGCCTTCCTTGCGAAGCATCCGGAAGCGGGTATCGACTTCATCCACGGCGAAGGCTCCCTGCGGGCGCTGGCTGCGAAACCGGAAACCGTCGGCTTCCTGCTGCCGGACATCGACAAGCACAGCTTCTTCAGGGATGTGGAAAAGCTGGGCGTTCTGCCGCGGAAAACCTTCTCCATGGGCGAAGCGGACGAAAAGCGGTTCTATATGGAAGCGAAGAAAATCTGAAATGAAATTTCAGATTTTCAATGCACAATGCACAATGCACAATGAAATAGTCTGAACCAAAAAGGATCTCCCAAAGCAGGAGATCCTTTTTTGGTATTCAGTATATATAATTCTTCATTCTTAATTCTTCATTCTTCATTGTGACATTTGAGCTGTTTACAGCTCAAATGTCACCTTGACGCATCTCGCGATGAATCCGATCTCATTGATCGGTACGGTTTCCGCCTCATACTGCCGGTCATAGGACTGGAGCAGGACGTTCCGGTCATCCAGGAGCTTGATCTTGCGCAGGTAACGGTGCTCATTGTAAGTCATAAGCATAATGGCCCCGTCCACCGGACTGTTCGCCGGTACCGTCAGCACGATATCACCCTTGTGGATCCGGAACCCCCGCATGCTGTCATCCGGCGCCAGATAGAAAAACACCTTGTCCGGGTTGGCGCCCTCAATCCGGCCGTTTTCCACCGGTACCAGCTGATAGCTGACCGGCTTCATCACCGCATTCATCACCGGCACCCGCTTCAATACGCTCTGCAGCGCGTCCAGCCAGACGCTGCCGGCAACCCCTTCGTCATCCTCCGTGGAAGCCGCCAGCTCCGCTTCCTTCTTTACAGGCTTCTTTGCCTGCACAGCCGCCGCCATCCGGGGCTGCACCTGCGCCAGGTCTACTGTCGCGGCAATATCGTCCAGGGTAAATTCCGCTTCGTTCTGCTGTTTCAGGCCGATGCTTTTCAGGATCCGCCTGGCCTGGTCATCCGCGATAATCCGCGTGCCGGCCTCTACAGCCAGGAGATAGCTCTCGCTGACGCCGCACTTCTTCGCCACCTGTTTCGGCGTCAGTTTCTGACGGATCCGTTCTGTCCGGATCAGGTCTCCCAGTCTGCTCATATCCTCATCTCTCCCGTCAAAAGTCAGTGTTCACAGTATAGCCGCCGCAGGGGTAAAAAGCAAGGGCGGCTCCGCCGGGAACCGCCCTGTGCATCACTTTTTGCTTGTTTTTCCCAGATAGGCTTCCTGAATCGTCTCACTGGCCAGCAGCTCGTCACCGGTACCGCTGGTGGTGATCCGGCCGGTCTCCATCACGTAGGCGTAATCGCAGGCATGGAGGGCGGCGTTGGCATTCTGTTCAATCAGAAGCACCGTCATGCCGGTTTCCTTGAGGGTCTGGATAATCTTGAAGATATCCTTGACCACCAGGGGCGCCAGACCCAGGCTGGGCTCATCCATCATGATCATCTTCGGCCGGGTCATCACCGCCCGGCCCACGGCCAGCATCTGCTGTTCGCCGCCGGAAAGCGTACCCGCCAGCTGCCAGGAACGCTCCTTCAGCCGGGGGAAAAGATCGTAAACATAGTTGATATCCTCTTCGATGGCTTCCTTATCCTTCCGCAGGTAGGCGCCGATCCGGAGGTTTTCCAGCACGGACAGGTTTGCAAACACCCGGCGGCCTTCCGGCACCATGGCGATACCGGTTTCCACGATCTTCTGGGTGTTCAGGTCGGTGATATCCCGGCCTTCGAAATAGATCCGGCCGTCCTTGGGCGGTACCAGGCCGGAGATGGTCCGCAGCGTTGTGCTCTTTCCGGCACCGTTGGCGCCGATCAGGGTCACAATCTGTCCCTGTTCCACCTCAAAGGAGATTCCCTTCAGGGCTTCAATACCGCCGTAGGAAACCACCAGGTCAGTTACTTTCAGCAGGCTCATTCTTCATCCACCCCCAGATAGGCCGCGATGACGACCGGGTTTTTCTGGATCTCCTCCGGGGTTCCTTCAGCGATCTGCTTACCGAAGTCCAGCACGTAGATCCGGTCCGAGATATCCATGACCAGGTTCATATGATGCTCGATCATGAAGACCGTGAGATTGAACTTGTTCTTGATATCCACGATGAATTCGCCCAGCTCGTCCGTTTCCTGGGGATTCATACCGGCCGCCGGCTCATCCAGCAGCAACAGGGTCGGATCCGTCGCCAGGGCGCGGGCAATCTCCAGCCGGCGCTGTTTGCCGTAAGGCAGGGACGTGGCCAGTTCGTTCGCCACGTCGGCCAGGCCGACGATCTCCAGCAGGTTCATGGCCTTCTCCCGCATCGCCTTCTCTTCCTTCATGTTCAGGCGAAGGGTGGCGGTCAGGAAATTGCTGGTCCGGCGCAGGTGGGTGCCGATGAGCACGTTCTCAAAGGCCGTCTGGCTCTTGAACAGGCGGATATTCTGGAAGGTCCGGGCAATGCCCATATGGGTAATTCTGTCCGGCGTATGCACAACGGGTTTCCGGTCCTTATACAGGTCCCCGTTGATTCCGCCGTACTGCTTGATCATTTTTCCCTGGGGATGGTTCACTACGATCGGCTTTCCGTGGAATTCCACGATACCGTTGGTGGGTTCATACACACCGGTCACACAGTTGAACGCGGTAGTCTTTCCGGCGCCGTTCGGGCCGATCAGCGCGACGATCTCGCCCTGGTTCACTTCCAGCGACAGGTTGTTGATGGCCACCACGCCGCCGAACTGCATGGTGATGTTTTCAAGCCGGAGAACAGGTACATTCGCTTTTGCTTCACTCATGATTATTTCCTGCCTCCTTTCGCGGCCCGGCGGGAGCCCAGCTCCCAGAGTTCCCGGTCGCCCATGATGCCCTTACGGAAGAACAGCACCACCACCATGATGACTACGGAGAACACCACCATCCGGAAACCCGGCGCAAGCAGCGGCACCTTGAAGTTCCCCAGCACGGTTTCAGCGTCCAGGAAACGCAGCCACCATTCACTGCACGCAATGAACAGGAAGGAGGCCAGGATGCTGCCGGACACGGAGCCCATGCCGCCGATGACCACGATCAGCAGGATCTCATAGGTCATGGAGCTCTTGAAGCTGTTCGCCTGCAGGGAACCCTGGTACATAGCCAGCAGCGCGCCGCCGATCCCGGCGAAGAAACTGCTGATGACAAAGGCCATCTGCTTGTGATGGAACAGGTTGATACCCATGGCTTCCGCCGCCACCTCGTCATCCCGGATGGCCTTGAAGGCCCGGCCGTAGGTGGAGTTGATCAGCAGCAGGATCAGGCCGATACAGACGCCGACAACAATGAACGTGAACAGGACCGTATTGCCCGGCATGATGTTCTTCAGCGTCGGATAGGTTTTCAGCAGGTTTGAACCGTTGGTCAGCGGTCCGATGGTGTCCCACTGCACAATGGCGCGGATAATCTCCGCGAAGCCCAGCGTGGCGATGGCCAGGTAGTCGCCCTTCAGCCGCAGTACCGGCATACCGATCAGCGCCGCGAAAAGCGCGGCGATCACGCCGGCCACCAGCAGGGCGGGAAGGAATCCGACGGTGAACTGTACCCAGCCGCCGTTATAGTACTGATAAACCGCCGCGCGCTTGGCCATGGGGATCGTCAGGATCGCGTAGCTGTAGGCGCCCACGAGCATAAAGCCCGCCTGGCCCAGGGAGAACAGGCCTGTAAAGCCGTTCAGCAGGTTCATGGACACCGCGATCAGGGCGTATACCGCGCCCTTCTGCAGCACCGTGACCACCATGGACTTGGTTCCCGCCGTCTGCTCGATCAGGCAGCCGCCCGCGTACAGCAGGGCCACGATGACCAGGGAAATGATGAGCCGTTTGTTTCCTTTTTTCATGTTCATCACCTCACACCTTGTCCGTGGTCTTTTCGCCGAACAGGCCGGTCGGCCGGAACAGCAGCACAACAATCAGCAGCGCAAACGTGAATGCGTCCGAGAAGGCCGTCCAGCCGGCTGCCTTGATCAGGTTTTCGCAGATACCGATGATCAGCGCGCCGATCATTGCTCCGGGAATGGAGCCGATTCCGCCGAACACCGCCGCCACAAAAGCCTTCAGGCCGGGCATGGCACCGACGGTAGGCGTGACGGCCGTGTAGTTGGTGAAATACAGCAGGGAGCCGATCGCCGCCATGGCGGAACCGATGATGAAGGTCACGGAAATCACGTTATTGATTTTAATACCCATCAGCTGGCTGGTTTCAAAATCCACAGACACCGCCCGCATGGCCATGCCGATCTTGGTATGGTTGATCAGCATCACCAGCGCGACCACCAGCGCGATGGTCAGCACAGGGGTAACGATGGTCACCAGCTTGGTGGTGGCGGAACCGATCTGGATCGTCTGGGACAGGCCCGGCAGTACAGGATACTGCTTGGCCAGGCCGCCGGTGATATACCACATCAGATTCTGCAGCAGGTAGCTGACGCCGATGGCGGAAATCATGATGGACATTCTCGGTGCGGAGCGCAGCGGCTTGTAGGCCACGCGTTCCACGGCAAATCCCAGCACCACCGTCAGGATGATCACCAGCGGGATCGCCAGCGGAAGGGGTACGGAGGCAACCAGGTAAACCATAAAGAATCCGGCCGCCGTGAAGATATCGCCGTGGGCGAAGTTGATCAGGCGCAGAATACCGTATACCAGGGTATATCCCACGGCGATCAGCGCGTACTGTCCGCCGACGGAAATACCGGCCAGCAGATAAGGGAGCAGCGTGTCAAACATAAGTTCAGCCCTTTCATGAGGGAATAAAGAAAAGGGAGGCTGCCGCCGGTTGCGGCAGCCTCCGCGGAGTCAACGCATTACTCGCCGACCTTCTGGGTCTTGACGAAATCGAAAGCGCCGGTCTCGGGATTGGCGAACTTGATGTAAGCCATATCCTTCTTCGCGTCGCCCACGTCATCGAAAGCGATGGCGCCGGTCACGCCTTCATAGGTCACGCCGGGGAGCGCTTCCACGATCGCCGCGGCGTCCGCGCTGTCAGCAGCCTTGATGGCCGCCAGCGCGACGTTGTAAGCGTCGAAGCCCAGGGCGGAAACCGCAGCAACGATGTCATTGCCGCCGTTGTTCGTCAGCTTGCCGCTGTCCGCGTTCAGCCAGGCCTTGAAGCCGGAAACGAATTCGGCAGCCGCAGCCGCGTCATCGTTCTCATCAAAGAAGGTGGAGCAGTAAACCTTGATGTCCTTGCCCTTTGCAGCATTCAGGATCGCGCTGTTCTCCCAGGTATCGCCGGCCAGGATCGGGAAGCTGATTCCCTGGGCCGCAGCCTGGTCGATGATCAGCGCCGCGTAGGTGGTGGCGCAGGGAGCGAACACCACATCGCAGCCGTTGGACACCGCGTTGTTGATGTAAGCCGCGAAGTCGCTGGTGCCTTCAGTGAAGTTCTCTTCCATCACTTCGCCGCCCAGGCCCTTGAAAGCTTCCACGAAGTACTTGCCCAGGCCCACGCCGTAGTCTTCACCCAGCATGGTCAGCACGTACGCCTTGGTGGCGCCGAGTTCCTTGGCGAAGTTCGCCATGACGGTGCCCTGGAAGGGATCCAGGAAACAGATGCGCCAGTAGTAATCGCACAGCAGGGTTACGTTGGGGTTGGTGCAGCTGACGCCAATGGCGGGAACGCCCGCTTCAGCGAACACGTCGCCGCCGGCCATGGACACGCCGGAGCCGTAGGAGCCCAGCACCACGGACACGTCCTTGCTGACCAGGGACTGGGCAGCGGAGATAGCCTTGTCCGTCAGGGACTGGTTATCCTCGATCACCAGTTCCACGGTGTATTCCTCACCGCCGATGGTGACGGTAGGCGCGAGACTGTTGGCATATTCAATACCAAGAATCTCCTGCTTTCCGCCGGCGCCGTTATCACCGGTGGAAGGCTCAAAAACGCCGATACGGACAACGTTATCCGCCATCGCAAACGCGGGTACCAGCAGCATAGCTGCCAGAAGCAGTGCAAGCAGTTTCTTCATGTGATTTTTCCTCCTTAGCGTATGGGGTATTTGCTTTAATGTGCTAACAGTATACTCTATGAAACATTAAAAAAACAATCGATGTACAAAGGAAAGACAAAAATCATTTCTGATTATAATCCCACCCCGGACCGCCAAAGTACTCCGTCAGATTCCCCGTAAAAAACAAACGGTGTCCCGGTTTTCACCGGAACACCTTTTATTTTGCAGTATCTATAATTCTTAATTCTGAATTCTTAATTCTTAATTATCCTTTCAGTCCCTGTTCCTGCCGTTCCATGTTTTCCACGACGATGTCGTAGATTTCCCCGAGGCTGGCGCAGTATTCCAGCACCTGCCAGGGCTCATTGGTATGGAAATGAATCTTGATCAGCTCGTCATCGCCGACAGCCAGCAGGCAGTCGCCCTTGAAATGGCTGGTGAAATAATCGTTGATCGCGTCCTCGTCCAGATCTTTTCCCTCAATCAGCAGCTGGGTGTCAAATTTAAACTCAAGCATTTTCCTGCGTCTCCTTCCTCACTCTCCGGGACTCTCCCGGGAACGGAACACAATGTATCATCTTTACCTTAAAATGTCAATCGTTTCAACGGTTTCAGCTCATTTTGCGCAAGCCCAGTTCTGTCCCTGGTGCACTTCCGCCACCAGCGGAACCTGCAGCTCAATGGCGTCCTCCATGGCTTCCCGCAGCAGGGCCGCCGCCTGCTCCGCCTCCTCCGGCGGACATTCCAGCAGCAGTTCATCGTGTACCTGCAGGATCAGGCGGCTCTTCAGTCCCGCCTCCCGGAGGGCCCGGTCGATCCGGACCATCGCCAGCTTGATGATATCCGCCGCTGTTCCCTGGACAGGCGTATTCATCGCCGCACGCTTGCCGAATTCACGGATCGGTGCCTTGGGCGAACGCAGCTCCGGCAGGTAGCGCCGCCGGCCCATCAGGGTTTCGGCATAACCCCGGTCCGCCCCTTCGGACGCCGTCTGATCCATAAAGCGTTTTACGCCCGGATAGGTTTGGAAGTACTTTTCAATAAAGGCCGCGGCTTCCTTCCGGCTGACGCCCGTATTCCGGCTCAGGCCGAAGCCGCTGATTCCGTAGATCAGGCCGAAATTTACCGCCTTGGCCCGGCTGCGCAGCTCCGGCGTGACCCATTCCGGCGGAACGTCAAAGATCTCGCTGGCTGTCCGCGCGTGGATATCCTCCCCCTTGCGGAAGGCGTCAATCAGCGCCGGATCCCCGGAGAAATGCGCCATCAGCCGCAGTTCGATCTGGCTGTAGTCCGCGTCCAGCAGCACCCATCCCTCCCGGGGAAGGAAAGCTTCCCGGATTTCCTTTCCCTCTTCCGTCCGGACGGGAATATTCTGGAGATTGGGTTCCGAGGAGGAGATCCGTCCCGTGGCGGTTGCGGTCTGGTCAAAGGTGGAATGCACCCTGCCCTTTCCGTCCACCAGCCGCAGCAGTCCCTCCACATAGGTGCTGTTCAGCTTGGTCAGCTGCCGGTAGCGCAGCAGGGGCTCTATGATTTCCGGCGCATCAAAGCGCAGCCCTTCCAGTACCTCCACGGAGGTGGAATAACCCTTGGAAGTTTTCTTGCCATGGGGAAGATTCAGTTCCTCAAACAGCACTTCCCCCAGCTGCTGGGTACTGTTCAGGTTGAAGGGATGACCCGCCGCCGCGATCACCTGTTCCCGTTTTTCGTCAATTTCCGCCGTATATTTGCTGCCCAGGTCCCGCAGGAATTCCGTATTGACGGTAAACCCGGCGCGTTCCATCCGGAACAGCACAAAGCTCAGCGGCTGTTCAATTTCCCGCATCAGCCGCATCATGCCGTCCTCTTCCACCCGGGCCTTCTGCCATACGGCCAGGGAACACAGCGTCCCCGCGTCCTCCGGCAGATCCGGGCACAGGGCGCCCAGCCGGTAGCTCTTCTCCTGCGGGTTCAGCAGGTAAGCCGCCAGCATCGTATCCCAGCCGAAGCTTTCCGGTTTTTCCAGGCCGCAGCGGTCCAGCATGTGCAGCAGCGCTTTGCCGTTATGAACCACCGCTTCTCCCTTTTTCAGCTCTCCTGCCAGGCTGCCCAGCACTTCCGCTGGATCCAGCCCGGGGCTGAGCAGATCCCCGCCAAGGCTGATTTCCGCGCGTTTTCCGCCCTCCCGGGCAAGGGAAACTGCCGTTTCCGATACATAGACGCACAGAGGCCCCGCGGTTTTCGTCTCCTCCAGCCAGGAACCGATCCCTTCCGCGGAATCCAGCTGAACCGTCGGTTCGAAAGCCAGTGCTTCGGGGCCTTTCCTTTCTGCGGCTTCCCCGTTGTTCTCCCCGCTGTCCAGCCGTTTGATGATGCTGTTCAGCTTCAGTTTTTCCAGCGCCGGGATTCCTTTTCTCAGATCCGGAAGCAGGCAGGAAGAAAGGGTAAACTCCACCGGCGCGTCCCGGCGGATCGTGGCCAGATCCTTGCTGAAACGGGCCTGATCGGCAAAGGTGACCAGCTTTTCACCCAGTTTGCCCTTGACCTTGTCCGCGTTTTCCAGCACGTTTTCCAGTGTGCCGTATTCCTGCAGCAGCTTCACCGCGGTCTTGTCGCCTACCCCCGGTACGCCGGGAATATTATCGCTGGAATCTCCGGCCAGACCCTTCCAGTCCGTCACCTGTTCCGGCGTAAAGCCGTATTCCTCATAAACCTTTGAGGGCGTAAAGCGGACTGTCTCCGATATTCCCTTCCGGGTAAACATCAGCTCTGTGCCGCCTCCCACCAGCTGCAGGGCGTCCCTGTCCCCGGTCAGCAGCAGGGGTGCGGCACCCGCGGCGGCACCCTTCAGGCTCAGCGTTCCCAGCAGGTCGTCCGCTTCCCAGCCCTGCAGGGAAAACCGGCGGATGCCCATATCATCCAGCAGGGACAGAATGGTGCCGAACTGCTGCCGCAGTTCCGGCGGCGTTTCCCTCCGTCCCGCCTTGTAATCCGCATAGACTGTATGGCGGAAGGTCGGTCCGTGCTCATCAAAGCAGACCGCCAGGTATTGTACGTTTTCCTCTTTAATCACCTTGAGCAGCATGCTCAGGAAACCGTATATCGCATTGGTGTACACGCCGTCGGCGTCCATCACCGGCAGGGCGTGGAAAGCCCGGTGCATGAGGCTGTTGCCGTCCACCAGCAGAAAGATATCCTTCAAGGAAGTCCCTCCGTTCATCTTCTCATTCAGTTTCTTCATTATAGTTGATGTCGCGCTTTCCTGTCCATTCCTTTTCAAACCGCCTGAAACATGGTATACTTCCATCTGTATACACCAATGTTTATGGGAGAGGAAGGGCGTTTCATGGCCTATTCTGTCGGAGCCGTTTCCCTGGGCTGCAACAAAAACCGCGTCGATACGGAAACAGCGCTTGGCCTGCTGAAGGAAAAGGGCTTTGTCATCACCAGTGATCCGGCGGAAGCGGATGTCCTGCTGGTTAATACCTGCGGGTTTATTGATCCTGCCAAGGAAGAGTCTGTCAACACCATCCTGGATATGGCGGAATACAAAAAGACCGGCCGCTGCCGGGTCCTGGTTGTCACCGGCTGTCTGAGCCAGCGCTATTCCGGGGATCTGCTGAAGGATATTCCCGAAATTGATGTCCTGCTCGGCGTCAACCAGTACGCGGAACTGCCGGCAGCCATTGAAAAGGCTCTCGGATCCGAACGGCCCTGCCTGTGCACCGATGACTTCAGCTATTATGAGCATGACCGGGTCCTGACCACGCCGGGATACTCCGCCTATATCCGGATCGGGGAAGGCTGTTCCAACCGCTGCACCTTCTGTGCCATTCCGATGATCCGCGGACCCTACCGCAGCCGGGATGAAAAGGCTATTCTCCGGGAAATCAGTTCCCTGGCCGGTTCCGGCGTACGGGAACATATCCTGGTAGCCCAGGATACAACCCGCTACGGAACGGAAGACCATCCCCACACCACCCTTCCCGCACTGATGCGGAAGGCCGCCGCGATTGACGGTGTTGACTGGCTCCGGGTTCTGTACTGTTATCCGGATGAAACGAATGACGAACTGCTGGACGTCCTCGCGGAAACAGACAACGTCTGTCCCTACCTGGATATCCCGGTTCAGCACATCAACGCGGAACTGCTCCGCCGGATGCACCGCCGGGGAACCCGGGAGGACATCCTCCGCTGCGTCCGCGGCGCCCGTGAACGGAACCTGACGCTGAGGACCTCCCTGATTGTCGGTTTCCCGGGAGAAACGGAAGACCAGTTCAGGGAACTCCTTGATTTTGTGGAGGAGACGGAATTTGACCGGCTCGGCGCCTTCGCCTATTCGCCGGAGGAAGGCACCCCTGCCGCCAGAATGCCTGACCAGATTCCCGAAGAAATCAAGCAGGAACGGCTGGACCGCCTGATGACCCTGCAGCAGAGAATTTCGCTGAAGCGTAACCTGGCAAGGGTCGGTTCCGTGGAACAGGTTCTGGTGACAGATACGGACGGGAAAGGCAATGTGCTGGGCCGAAGCTGCCGTGAAGCTCCTGAAACGGACGGAGAAATCTATGTTTCCTGCGGGGATGCCCGTCCGCAGCCCGGACAGTTTATTCCTGTAAAGATCCTCTCCGCCGAAGAATATGATCTGAGAGGTAAAATGCTTTGAACCTTCCTAATAAACTGAGCGTCGCCCGGGTCCTGTGTATTCCGGCCGTTGTGACGCTGCTCCATTTTCAGTCTGACACCTGCCGGATCATTGCCGCCGTGCTGTTTATCCTCGGCTGCATCACAGACTTTCTGGACGGACGCATTGCCCGGAAACGGAACCTGGTAACGGATTTCGGCAAATTCATTGATCCCGTGGCTGACAAGCTGCTGGTGCTGACCACGCTGATTATGCTGATTTACCTGAAAATGATGCCCGCCTGGATCGTCATTGTGATCCTCTGCCGGGAACTGGCGGTAGACGGACTGCGGATGGTTGCAGTCACCAAAGGCAACGTGATTGCCGCCGGACCGCTCGGAAAATGGAAAACCGCCTGCCAGATGGTTCTGATCAGCGCGATGCTGATCCTGAATCTTTCTGTTTATGAGTGCTGGCCGCTGGCTGTTCTTGCCGGCATCGTCGTGCTGCTGACCCTGGGTTCCGCTGTGGATTATTTTGTGCGGAATTCTTCTGTGCTGTCCGAAAAATAAGGGCATACAGGTTTCAACATCCACTTATCCCCAGCCCGGTGAATTCACTGAAAACTGTGGATTACCATTCCGGTTTCACACAGTTCTGATCCGCCGGACCCGGCAGCGAACCCGGTAATCCCTGATCTGTCTTTCCTGATCCTTCCCAAAAAGAAGGATTTGACAGAGCAGGTATGGAATAATAACAGGAATACTGTTGATAACCGGCGAGTATATTCACATTTTTTCCACCGCAGTAAATGAATGATTTCATTCCTTTACCGCGTTCTCCACAGTTTCCACATGTTCTATTACTACAACGACTTGTTCTTATATATCATAAGAGCATTCTGCGTTCTCAAACGAAAGAGGTTGAACCGAAATGATCCTATCCATGAATTCACAGGACCTGCTTGAAGGACTGAACATTGTCACCAGAGCGCTTTCTCCCCGTCCGGCAAAACAAATCCTGGAAGGTGTGCTGATTTCCGCTGAAGAGAATCGGGTAATGATGACCTGTTCCGACGGATCGCTGACCATCGAGTATACCAATGCCGCTTCCGTGCAGGAAGAAGGCCAGACGGTGCTGCCCGGACGTATTTTTGCGGAGATGATCCGTAAAATGCCTTCCGGTACCGTGACCATTACGGAGCAGGATCATCGTTCAGCCACAATCCGCTGTATGAAGAACCGCAGTTCACTGGCGGTCATGAATCCGGCAGAATATCCTGAAATCAATCCGATGAAAACAGGTTCTGCGGTGAAAATCCAGCAGAACAAGTTTAAGGATATGATTTCCCATGTGGTTTTCGCCATCGCTACCGATGAAAGCCGCCAGATCCTGACAGGCAGCCTTCTGGAAGTGAACCGCAGCGAAGCGCGGCTGGTTGCGCTGGACGGATTCCGCCTGGCTATGTATAAGCTATTCCAGCCCTTTGAACTTCCGGCAGGCGTTGAGGTTGTCAGCGCCGTGATTCCCGGTAAAGTGCTGAATGAACTGACCAAGATCCTTCCTGATGACGATGCTTTCTGCACGCTGCTGATTGATAAGGGAAGAATGCAGTGCACATTCGGCAATATCCGTCTTTCCAGCGTCCTGCTGGCAGGTGAATATATCGATTACCGCCGGATTCTTCCCTCTGATTTCAAAACGGAAGCGCTGGCTAACAAGAGCAATGTGCAGGACGCGATTGAGCGCGCCAGCCTGATGGCCCGTGAAGGCAAGAACAACCTGATCAAGATGAGCTTCCGGGATGACATCCTGAAAATTTCCTCCAATGCCGAGCTGGGCGATGTGGAAGAAGAAATGGAAGCTTCCCTGAACGGCGAACCGATTGATATCGCCTTCAATGCGAGATATATCACGGATGTGATCCGGAATGTTCCGGATGAGGAGCTGTGCATGAAGTTCAATTCCAGCGTCAGCCCCTGCGTGGTGGTTCCTCAGAAAGGCAACGATTACCTCTACCTGATTCTGCCGGTGCGTGTTTTCCAGTAAGATAAAGGATATTATCTGAAAACGGCTGTCCGGATTCCGGATCATGCCGTTTTCTGTTTTAAAGAAGATGCTGATTGAAGAACTGAAACTGAAAAACTTCAGAAATTACAGTGAGCTGACGCTTCATCCCCATCCCGGCGTCAATCTGTTTTTCGGAAGGAACGGATCAGGCAAAACGAATCTGCTTGAAGCGATTCATTACTGTTCCCTCGGCCGTTCCCACAGAATTACAAATGACGCCAACGCGGTTAAAAACGGGGAAACGTTTGCTCTTTCTTCTGTCACCATTCAGAATACCCTCGGAAAGCGGGAGATTGCCGTCCGCTTTCATCCTGATGAAGCGCAGAAAAAATCCATCCTGATGGATGGTAAAAAGATTGCCAAGTTTTCCGATATGATGGGCTGCCTGCGCTGCGTTATTTTTTCTCCTGAAGATCTTGGACTGATCAAGGAAGGTCCGTCTGTCCGCAGGCGGTACCTGGATATGATGATCAGCCAGATCAACAGGGGATATTTTATCGCGCTTCAGCAATACAGGGCCTGCATGGATCAGCGAAATGCCCTGATCCGGAACCTGAAGGCCAATCCCTATTCAGATACTTCCATGCTGACCGCTTTTGAAGAAACAATGGCGGCACCCGCGGCCGTAATCATCCGCGAAAGAAGAAGGATTGTTTCACTGCTTTCCGATATTGCAACAGAAACCTATCAGAGGGTATCCGATACCGATGAACAGTTCCGCCTCTCCTACCATTCTTCTGTGAAGGAAGATGATCAGATTGAGGAGGTTCTCTGCAGGCTATTCCGGGAAAACCGGGAAGATGATATCCGGATGGGTTTCACTTCCGTAGGTCCGCACAGGGACGATCTTGGACTGACGCTGAACAAAAACCAGATGAAACAGTTCGCAAGCCAGGGACAGATCCGGACAGCCGCGCTGAGCATGAAGCTTTCCCAGATGAAGATCCTGCGGGATCTGAGCGGTGATGAACCCATCCTGCTGCTGGATGACGTGATGAGTGAACTGGACCGGAAACGCCGGGCTTGCCTGATCGGTGAAATCAGCAACTTCCAGACTTTTATCACCTGCGCGGACCGGAATGACCTGGACGATGAAAAAGTTGACAGGATGTGGGAAGTATCCGCAGATGCAGGCGAAGCCTGCGTCTGTGAAATTCAGAATTCAGAATTCAGAATTCAGAATTAAATGTTATATCCGATACGTATAATAATGCACACTACAGCTTCAATCAATTGTTTCACGTGAAACAATGACAGAAAATGATTAATTTATAATGGTTTGAAAGCATATATCATTCTGATTTCTGAATTCTTCATTCTGAATTGAAGCAAACAGCAGATTACTGCTGTTTGTGAATATGTTTCACGTGAAACAATAAAGAAAAAACATTTAATCATATCGGTTTCAGGAAACAGATAAACCAATACCATGAGACTACAGAATATATAATTCTGAATTCTGAATTCATAATTCTGAATTAAATCTATCCGGAGGTTTTTCACCGTGCCGCAATGGACTGAAGATCAGAAACGAGTCATTGATTCCTCTGCTCAGAGGCTGCTCTGTTCTGCTGCCGCCGGCAGCGGAAAGACGGCTGTCATGATCGAAAGAATCGTACGGCTGATTCGGGAGGGAGCCGATCCTTTTTCTTTTCTGGTGATTACGTTCACCAATGCGGCAGCGGCGGAGATGAAGGAAAAAATCCGGAAAAGACTGCTGACGGAAAGAAAAGATCCGATTATCGCTTCCGCTGCGGAAAAAGCGTCCGCCATGGAAATCTGCACTATTCATGCTTTCTGCCAGCATCTGATCCGTCAGGAATTCCAGATTGTCGGAGTGGATCCTTTTTTCCAGATCTGCACCGGCGCACAGCGGGAACAGCTGTTTGCCGACGCCTTCCGGCAGGCCTGCAACAAACTGCGGGATGAGAAGGATGAACAATATCTGTCCTTTATCCGACAGTATGAGCCGGGAGAGGCACAGAAAATCGTAACGACTGTCTGGAATTTCATCATGAGCCTTCCGGATCCTTTCGGCTGGCTGAAGGAAAAGACGGAAGATGTGCCCCTGTTTGTGGACCGGAATCATCCCTGGTTCAGGACCGTTTCCCGAATGGTCAATGAAAAGATTCTGAGACTCCGGATTATTCTGCGCCAGCAGGCGGACATGTTTGAGGAATATGAAAAACAGGAGGCATACCGTCCTGTTTTTATTGACGATCAGAAACGGGTGGACCTGATCTGCCGGTGGAAGAACGGCGAGGATGTCAGTCAGGAGGAACTGAAGAAGGATTTCTGCCGGATTCCGTCTCTGAAAAACCTGAATGACCGGGAAATTGACTGGAAAGACCGGTATCAGGAGTACAGGAAGCAGCTGAAAGACATCTGTTCCGGGTTATCCGGCTGGATGATGCTGGATGAAAGGAAAATCACCAGGGAGTTCACGGAAATCCGAAATTCCCTGCGCGGGCTGGCCAGAATTACGGAAGAGACTCACCTGGCCTATGAAAAAAACAAAGCCCGGGCCTGCGTGCTGGATTTTTCCGATCTGGAACATAAAGCCCTGGCCATCCTGCAGGACGAGGCTGTAAGGGAATCCGTCAGGAACCGCTATCTGCGGATTTTTGTGGATGAATGCCAGGACGTTTCCTCCGTGCAGGACGCCCTGATTCAGGCCCTGGCCGGGGAAAACAACACCCTGTTTATGGTCGGCGACGTGAAGCAGAGCATTTACCGCTTCCGCCAGGCCAATCCGAAGCTGTTCCTGTCCCGGATCACAGACCGGGGAGCGGATGCCGGCGAATGTATTTTTCTGCAGGAAAACTTCCGCTCCCGTCCGGAAGTGCTGAAAACGGCCAATACGATTTTCCGGGATGTGATGCGGAAGGAAGCCGCGGATCTGGAATACGCTCCGTCGGACGAACTGAAGGCAGGCCGGACGGACTGTGAAGGGTATGAGCCGGTAACCGTGGATCTGCTGGAGATCGGTGAAGACCAGACCCGCCTGGAAACCATTGCGAATCATACCGCAAGCCAGATCCGGGAACTGATTGAAGGAAAAAAATATCAGTATAAAGATATGATGATCCTGATGCCGGAAGTCAGCGCGGACGGACAGAAGCTGGCGGACCTGCTGAAGGAACGGGGAATCCCTGTCTTCTTTGACGGCAAAGGCGGTTTTTTTGAACAGCAGGAAGTGATTGTATTCCGGAACCTGCTGATGCTGGTGGATAATCCCCACCTGGATCTTCCCCTGCTGACTGCTTTGCTGAATCATCCCTTTGATTTCCGGGAAGAGGAACTGAGCCATATCCGCCTGAAGTACACCGGAAAGGGGAAACCGTTCTGGCAGGCGTTTGAAATGACGGCTGGGGAAGATTCAGAGCTGGGAAATAAATGCCGCAGGGTGAAAGAGCGGCTGGAGGGCTGGAGGTTCCTGGCGCCCCGGATCCAGCTGTCGGACTTCCTCTGGTATCTGCTGGAGGATACGCTGCTGTGCGCTGTTTACGGAGCAACGGATTACGGAAATGCCGCCCGGAAAAACCTGAGGAGTCTGTGCCTTCAGGCGGAACAGGCTGCAGACCGGGGAATCTACAGCCTGCGGGATTTCCTGAATTTCCTGTCGGAACAGGCTTCCGGCGGGGAAATGCAGGCAGCGTCTGCCCTGGGGGATGAGGATGACCTGGTCCGGATCATGACGATGCACAAGTCCAAGGGCCTCCAGTTCCCGGTTGTGTTCTGCCTCGGGCTGGACAAGGGACTGAAGGGGAAACCCGGGGACAAGGTTCAGCTGGATGAGGAACTGGGTCTGTGCCTGCGCTATAAGGTTCCCGAATGGCGGCTTTCCCGGAAAACAGCGGCGGATGAGATCTTTTCATGGAAAAAAGATCATGATGTGAAGGCGGAAAGAATCTGTCTGCTTTATGTGGCCATTACCCGGGCGCAGGAAAAATTATTCCTGATCGGAACGGGAAAAGAACGGCCGATCTGGTACATGCCTCCCGGGGACCACAGAACCCTGGCTGCCTCAGATTATCTGGATCTGATTTTGCCTGCACTGCTGGATGAAGAAAAGAAATCCACAAGCAATACACAGGCCTCAAAGCCTTGGAAAATAAGGATTCTTGACAGTATTCAACAGAAAACTGTGGAAACCCCGCGAGTTATCCACAGCCTGAAATCATGGGTTGAATCCTTGCTTTCTGCACAGCCTGTGGATGAACTGTGGAAGAATGATTCTGAAGAAACCGTGCTGCCGGAGGACGAAAACCGGCTGAAAAAATACTCCGTTACGACATTGCTCCGGAATGCGCGTAACCGAATCTTCCTGGAGAACGAGGAACAGACGCCGGAAGAGAAGCGTACGCCGGATTATGTGGAACGGATGCTCAGAAAGTATGAAAAAGGAAACCGGCCGTCCTTTACGGGTTCTGTCCGGGAGGCGGGAGGTGCAGCCCGCGGTACGGTTATCCACCGGTTCCTGTCCCTTGTGGATCTGGACGCTGTGCGGCAGGACGGCGGAAAGGATCTGGATCAGCTGATAGCCATCCGGGACGGACTGGTCGGGGAACAGGTGTTCACACCGGACGAGGCGGCCTGGATCCGGCCGGAAATCATCAGCCGGTTCTTTGTTTCGGAGATCGGCCGGCGGATGCTCGCCAGTCCGGAGGTTCACCGGGAATGGGATTTCAACCTGTATGTGGCGGAACGCGGCATGATTGTGCAGGGTATGATCGACTGTGCTTTCCGGGAAGAGGACGGCTGGATTCTGCTGGATTACAAAACCGATCATATAGAAGATGAAACGGCCTTTGTAGAGGAGTACCGTCCCCAGCTGGAATGGTATGCTGTCGCACTGCGGGAACTGACCGGCAAACCGGTGAAGGAGAGCTGGCTTTATGCACTGTCTGTGGATAAAGCCTACAAGCTTTAAAAGCCAAAGAGCGGAGACAGAAAAGCCCGGAATATATACACAGGTTATCCACAACCTGTAAACCCTTATATTAACGGACACAGAGAAAAGCCGATCCATGAAAGTGAGTAAAATCAACGCTTCCGTGGATCGGCTTTTGAAATATACAAGCTTGGAAAAACTGTGGATAACTTGTGGAAAACAGGCCTGAAGCTATGAGATCATTCAGCTCCGGGGTCCAGGTCATCCTCCTCCGCAAGGGAGGCAAGGGGCAGATCGCTTTCCAGGAAAGGATCGTCTTCAGACAGCATGGTTTCCCCTTCGTCGAGAGGAAGCCCGGAACCGTCATCGCCGGTGCCTTCCTCGGCGTTTTCGGTACGGTTTTCGTCCTGCGGGAAGGAAACGTTCAGGTAATGGTCTTCATCGGCCTGGATGCGAAGCCTGTCTCCGTAACCGGGCATGGCGATGACCTCCGTCGTCCGGCAGCTGGCCGTACGGGCATAGTCCAGCGCGGTATCCGCCCGGCGGAAGTAATGCATCGGAATCAGGATCCGGGGTTTGACGCTGAGAATAAAAAAGTTCGCGCCGGCGTCAAACATGGCGCCCTGCCGGGGATCCACCGGGAAGAAGGCCACGTCGATCTTTTCCTTTTCAAGCGGTTTGACCGCCTTCCGGAATTCAGCGTCCGCCTCTTCAATTTCCTGCATGGTGGATTCCTCCCGCCAGTGCCAGAAATTCAGGTCTCCCGCGTGGAAAAACCGGATTCCGCAGAAATCGGCCAGGAAGCTGACGCCCAGGTCGGTGGAATCAAACGCGGTGACAGAAAGCTCGTCAGACAGCTTCAGCGTATCGCCGGGGGCCATTCTTTTGCCCCGGGTTCCCACCGGCATGTCTGAGGAGACAATATAGGAGACGTTTCCGGTTTCACTCCAGGTGAAAACAATCGGGTCCAGATGGTCAATGTGTTCATGGCTGATGAACACAAACACGTTTTCAAACTGCTTCAGCAGTTCAGTGGTGATCTGCTTTTCCGGTTTCAGTTCACCGTTTTCCCCGCGCCAATAGTCAAAAACCACAAGCGTCCGTTCGCTCGCGACGGAAAAACCGCTGTGGTAATAATGGGTGATCAACAGATTTTGCTCCACGCAGACGCGCACCTCCACGGCATTGCAAATAGCATCCTTCGTCTTTCCGGCTAAAGGGTGTGTAAGACAAAACATCTATCTAAAAGCCGCCTGAGGACAAGAGGCAGCGAATCTAACTGAGGAAAAGTTTAACACTGTTTCCCACTGTTGTCAAATTATGGCGGTTGTATCTCCACATCACAACCTCATTTTTACGATAATTGATCATTATTTGACACAAAATCCCCACTGAAAAAGAAATTTCCATAAATAAATCCCACTGAAGAATGAATACACAGAGAATGGCCAGGACTGTGAGATGTCTGTCCGGAAGAAAGTATATATCATTATTCATTTTTAATTGTTCATTGCCAAAAACAGAAAAAGACCGCTTCCGGGCGGCTGTCATAAAACAGTTTTATTGAAAAACTGGTATCTAACTTGGTTGAAAGCCAGTGCTTTCAAGGCTCACAGCGTGATTTCGGTCACGCTGTTTGCTTTTCTGTCAGTCCATTGATCGGGATGAAGCCGACGCAATTGTACTCGATATGGATGCTCTGCTCCCTGCGTCCGCTGCTCCTGTCAGGAGCTCCCACATAGATCGCCTTGATCAGATCGTGCAGGATATACCCATCCAGCTTGTCGATCTGCCCATAAGCCTTGATCTTCTCAATGAACTGTTCGAGGCTTTCCTGATTCTTTTCCTGTACTTCCATCTTCTGACGAAGATCATTCACTTCCGCTTCCAGCTGCTTCTGTTCCGCTTCATAGCTGGCACTCAGCATCTCGTAGCGCTCATCACTCAGGCGTCCGCCGACATTGTCCTCGTAGATCTTCATGAACAGGCGCTTCAGCTCGGAAATACGCTTTTCATCCTTGCTGATCTGCGCTTGACAGTTTTTCAGCTGCTCCGCGCTTGCCTGTTCCCGGACTCTGATCATCATTTCCCGGAAATGATCCTCATAGCGCAGCACATGGTTTGTCACAAATTGAATGTGCTTCAGGACTAACTGTTCCAGAACCACGGCGCGGATATAATGCCCGCGGCATCTGGTATTGCTTGACCTGTACGTGGAGCATTCAAAGAAATCCTGATTGGGTTTGAATGTCCGGCTTGAGCAGAAGTAAAGCTTGCCTTTACAGTCCGCACAGAATACCAGCCCGGAAAAGATACTGCTTTTTCCTGTTCTGGTCTGCCGGTGCCGATGCTGACGGATTTCCTGTACTCTCTCAAAGACTTCCGGATCAATAATGGCTTCGTGCTGATTCGGGAAGATTGCCCATTTCTCTTTGTCATTATCCCGCTTCTTTGTGTCCCATATGGAGAGGGAGTATGTTTTGAAGTTTACAACACACCCGGTATATTCCAGTTTTTCCAGGATGCTGACAACTTCGGCTCCGCTCCAGTGATACGGGTCTTCCGGAATTTTGTTGGGATGATTAATGCCCAACTGCTGTTTGTGGACTGCCGGCGTCGGGATCTTCTCAGCCTTCAGCTGCTTCGCGATCTGATTAGGCCCCCGTCCTTCCATGCACAGATCGAAGATGTGACGGACAACATCTGCCGCTTCAGGATCAACAATCCAGTGCTTGGTATTTTCAGGATCTTTCAGATATCCGTACGGGACATTGGTGGTCAGCGTAATCCCTTTTTCGCCTTTAGCTTTGTTGACTGCTCGGATCTTACGGCTGGTATCCCTGGCAAAGAACTCATTGAACCAGTTTTTGATTCCGGCAAAGTCGTTGTTCACGCTGGTCTGATCAATGGAATCATAGTTATCGTTAATTGCGATATACCTGACGCCATGCTCAGGGAAGGTAAAGTTGGTGTACAGTCCGACCATCGCTTGATTTCTGCCAAGCCGGGAAAGATCCTTGGTAATCAAAACTCCAACTTTTCCAGCTTCGATTTCAGCCAGCATTTTCTGGAACTCAGGCCGATCAAAATTGGTTCCGCTGTAGCCATCGTCCACAAAGAAAACCGGATTCGGGAAACGATGTTCCCTTGCGTACCGGAGCAGTATGTCCTTCTGATGTTCAATGGATACGCTATCTCCGAAACGATCATCCTCCTGAGAGAGTCTGCAATAAAGTGCGGTGATTTTGTTCCCTGACAATGTCTTTTCCTCCTTCTCTGTCAGGGTGTCTTGCGGTACAGGATTGGTCGGGTTCATCATATCATATTTCTCTTCCGGTGTCATGGGTCATCCCTCCGTTTCTTCATCGGTTTCGTCATTTTCTTCGGATTCATTCGAAGCGCCAGTTGCTTTTCTTTCCATGATCCGTTCCAGATTCCGGTAAATCGATTCCGTGCCCTCATAACTGCCGGTAACGATATAGGTCGTTCCGTGAATGACTTCCATGACAGTCATTTCCGGAATCCAGTAAGCGGATTCATTCTTTACGTGGACCGTTCCGTTTCCATCGATGGCAAATCTACCAATACTCATTTTCATTTCCTCCTTAACGTTCCCCAATATTTTGCTCGGGTTTTTTCCGGGATCTTTCGGCATCCCTGGCCGTACTTTCGGAATGCGCCTTCCGGAGCAGTTCATGAATGGATTCTTTCTTCTCAGGCTTACGCAGGGTCTCTGCTTCAGCTTTTTCAGGTTTTATCTCAGCTTTTTCAGCATCCGACTTCTGAACGGTTTCCACACAGTCAATGATCTTCCTTACAACTGCCGGATCAATGTCCTCGCTGATCAGTTCTGCGTTGATCCGTTCACGTTCAGCGGCCAGCTCCTCCTTTTCATTCTTCAGCCGTTTCATATCATCCGGCGTCAGATTGTTTGCCCACATATACCGAAGAGATTTCCGGAACGAATCCAGTTCTTCCTGGTGCTCCTCAGCATACTTTTTCTGTGTGCTGGCAAACCCTTTCTTGCTCTGCTGAACAATCGGCAGGAGCTTATCATGGTTTTCCAGGTGTTTCAGGGCGGTTTCCAGACGATGGTTTTCTTTTCCGATCTCTTTCAGCCGATCAAACTGCGCCTGGTATTTTCCGATAAAGTCCCTGAACTCCGTCAGCGTTCCTACCTTGTGATGGGTCATCCACGCAATGACGCTGCCCAGAAGCTTCACATCATTCACGCTGGCTTTTTCCCGGGCCGCGTGGCTCCATTCCGACCGTCCCTGTTTACGGATCGTGTTGTATTTCACAACGTAATCCGAGAGCAAAGGCTCAGGCTTTTCGGGTTTTCTTGCGCGGAGCTGCTTCATCTTTTCGATGGCATCCCTGATCCGCTGGCCAATTTCCATAATCAGTTTCTTCAAGTTCAACACCTTCCTGTTGTGCGCGATGATCTCCCGGTTATAATCACCGATCTCCGTCCGAAGGCCTTTTGCTTCCATGTGAGCGACAGCCGGACCGAGGTGAACCGTCGGCACGATTTCTTTTCCCTGTCGTTCATAAGAACGCAGGTCGATTCTTTCAGAGCAGTCCAGTTTTTCCAGCTTGCTGTTCACCAGATCTGCCCAGGATGACCGCCAGAGTTCCGCCTTGTCCTGATCGTTCCAGTCCACGGTATTCTCCTTATGGCTTTTCCAGTTTCCGGAGGGAAGCCGGATGCGATCGCCGTTTTCATCCAGGTCATAAACCTTTCTTGATTTCGGCAGCCAATTGCCCTTTTCGTCCATTGGACGCATCGTCAGCATGATATGTACATGCGGATTGCCATCGTGTTTGTCATGGATGGCATAATCAGCAATCATGCCTTTCGATACGAACTGCTCCTGACAAAAATCCCGGACAAGCTGTTCATGTTGATCAGCGGGAATTTCATTCGGCAGCGCGATGATGATGTCGCGGGAAAGCTGTGAGTTCCACTGCTTTTCTACTCTTTCGACAGCATTCCACAGCGTCTGCCGATCAGCGTAAGATTCGGGGGCGTTAGGCGGAAGAAGCACATCTTTTGCCATCACTTCAGCCGCCTTATAGTGGTAATATCTCATCCGCTGGTCGTATTCGCTGTACAGATTTTCACCGGACATATAAGCAGAGCCGGCAACAGCGGAATCGCCCCCGCTGCGTGAGCGGACAGAGATTTTAAAATGCGGACACGCCATGCCGCGAACACTTCCTTTCTCGTTACTGGCTCTCTTCCTGTGTAAAAACGCAGGCAGAGAGCATGATTGGGGTAGCCGGTTTCCGGCGCAGGGGCAAGCCCCTGCTGATGAAGATTCCGGCCGGAATCTTCATCTCAAAGCGATGGCGAAAGCCGGAGCGCTGCCTCGCAGAGCGCAATTTGCACCGGGCACCGGTGTATAATTGCGCCTGATAAATCAGGACAGTTACCCAGTTTCCTCGCGCGCCGCCTCTTCCGCCAGCGCTTCGGTTGTTTCGCTGATCAGTTTGCTTTCCAGATTTCTGACGGATTCGTAATGAAACGCCTCCTGCAGAACCCGGAAGACCTGATCGTTCGTGAGCAGCATGGGCTCCCTCAAAAACTTTTCCAGCATTCCGCCTCGGGTGTAAATCCGGTGATCCCGGACTTTACGGTCAAGCCCTTTTCCTTTATGCCTGAGGATCCTGACCTGGTGGCGGTAATACCGTTCTTCGTCCTTCGCATTCTGGATTTCCTGATTAATCCGATCCAGCTCGGACTGCATGGTTTCATTAACAGGGTCCATTGGTTTTTTCTCCTTTCTTCGGGAAATGCAGAGAGCCGCTCACGATGGAGCGGCTCTCTGCCGGTTCGGTTGGAAAACGGTTAAGCGGATTCCTCAGCTTTATCAGAAGCACTTCCTTCTTCAAGCGGGATTCCTTTACGCTTGCAGATCAGTTCGTCCAGTTTTTTCTGGCTGAAGCTGCTGCGGAACATCATCCCAAGCAGTGAAGTGATATCTTCGTTCTTCAGAACCAACGGTTCTTTCAGGAACGATTCCAGAATCATTCCGCGGGAAGAAAGACGTTCGGTTTCAGCCCTCTCCAGGAGCGTTTTCTTTTCCGCTTCCAGATCCTTTTTCTTTTGAGAAGCTTTTTTCAGCTTCTCTTCAGCCAGCTCCAGTTTCTGCAAAGTCTTTTCATAATTGCCGGTCATATTTTTTCCACCCCCCTTTCCGTCAGCCTTACGGCTGTTGATGCGCTTCATGCGTCCTCCTTTCCCGAACAGTAATGCTGTCCGAACTGTTTTTGAGCACAAAAAAACCGCTGGTTTTGATCAGCGGCTTTGTCTGTCCGAAGGATCACCCCTTCATAATGCAATCGACATAATGCCCCGGAAAATGTTCCAGAGCAAATAGATTTTTTTCATTTTTCTCATGACATCAGTCAAAACTTTTCAGATACTCTTCGTACTCAGTCTGAACATATTGATCATAGCATTTAGCAATATGCTGAATTCTTTTTACGACGGCACTGTGCGTGGAATAGCCAACTTCGGCGGCGATTTCCTGATCAGTATACTGCTGCATTTTCAGTTTCAGGATCTGCTGATCGCGGGGAGAAAGCGTTTTGATAAAGTCTTCAATGCGCAGCTTGCTGATGATCTCGTCCTCAAAACTTTCACGGCCGAGTGCTGCCGGCTCCGTTTCATTTTCATCTGTATCCAGCGATTCCATTACGCCGATTTTCGTACGCGAATGAGTCCAAGCGCGATAAAAATCTGTCTTTGCCCTGCTCGCAAACTTCCCAAAATCTTCCGGCGTCCGGTTCAGCCAGGCATCGTCAATGGTTGGTTGCCAGTTCTGCTCTTCGATTATTTTGGGAGTGACTGTGGCGATCATGGAAAAGAAATATTCATAAGAAGTCCACGGCACTTCGATTCCACGACGCATGCTTCCAAGGACCGGAAAAGAGAAACCGAATTCTTCGAACTTCTGCTGAATATAGGATAAAGCACGATAGCACAGAATCCAAACCGGGAAATCTCCGGAGTAATGATTGAAGTTCTCAGTCATGCGATGGTGATTGCCTTCCTTGTCCGGAACTTCGATAAACTGCCAGAAAGCCCACGCATAACTGTCCATCACCAATTGTAGAAAAAGATCGTCATTGATCTGCTCGTCATACTTGTCGGTCCAGATCGGATCATACGGACAGCGCGGAAAGTCCAGATACTCTTTTGCTTTGGATACAATTTCCTTAGGCAGTGCGTAGAAGAGCGGAAGACGGTGCTTATTCGTACCTTGTGCGATTGTGATGATCCTTCCGTCTTTAAAGAGTCTTGCTGCCGGAAACCTGGTGATTTCGTCCATGAACTGTTCCTTTCTGGTCACACGCGTTGTTTGGGATCATGCCAATCATATCATAAAACTGAAATATCGTCTTGTCCGGAAGATAAGTCATGCGAATATACCAGCAGGAAACCTTGGTGCGATATATTCCCAGAAACTGCGGATTCAAAAAGAGTTCGATCAATAACTAAATGCATTCATTCATGCGTACAACTATCTATAATTTCATTGACAGGAAAGACTGGAAATGATAGTATAATAGCGGTTGAAGGGCGTCATCCCTTCGGTGTGACTGACACCTATAATCCGAAACGGTGCAGGACATAGGAGCCTGAGGTTGGCGGGCAACGATAAAACCCGTTATGGTGCAGGACGCAGGGGCCTGCGGATGACGGACATCGATAAAATCAGTCATTAAGGGAGACGAGTGGCATTACGGTGTCGCAGTCTCCCTTTCAATATTCAGGGAGGAAAGCAAATGGCTATTTCAAAGAAGGCAGCTCTTTCAATTCTTTTCACTGCCGCGGAGAGCTATCGGAAGAATCTGATTGATCAAAGCCTGCTTTTTCTTTGCCTGGATAAGCACAAACGAGTTTACAGCCTGGAAGTCACTTTCGATGCCAGCAACTTTAAGCACTTAACGGGTGTTCAGACAAAACTCAGCGCCCAGCATTTCTATGAAATGTGCATTGACCGCAGGCTTTCCACAGATAATTTCAGCTTTGCGGAAGACGGAACAACCATCTGGAAAATGGAAGTGCTGCCCAGGTTGATCTCAAAGAATCTGTCCGCTAACATGCTGGGTGAATACAATGGTTCCATGCCGGTGCTGTTTACCGAGCGTCTTGCGGGAAGCACATCTGCCTGTATGGGATTTGTCCGGTCTGATGAAAACGGGCGTTACATACCCAATACCATTCTGAAAGGCGACGTACGAACCCTTGTTCACAGGGCAGATCGGATTATTGTAACATATCGGAAAAAACGTGCAGATATTCATTACAGCGAAATTGTCTATGCCGCAAAGAAGATTGAGTGGAATATGATTAAGCTTCCGGAAAGCCTTCAGTATCTGCCGTTGCCGAAACAAGAAAAGTGACATGCTGGAACACCCCCCTTGAAAAGGCAATGGAATCAAGGTAAAATAGAAGGTGGAGGGGACTGTGAACGGAAGGCAGGAGTACTGGATGGAGAATCAATAAAAGCTTTCGCCCCTCGCGCCAGAGCAGGCGAAAACATTCACAGAAAACGAACAAAAAGGACTTGACAGTCATGCGGAATAGGGCTAAACTCGCACAGCACAGCACAGCACAGCACAGCACAGCACAGCACAGCACAGCACAGCACAGGCTAACTGCGCCCTTTTTGCGTCCTGCGGGGCGCTTGAAACTGCATATTACATTCGTGATGGATAACCGTCGGATTCTGATGGGGTTAGTATACCCTGTCAGGTTCGGCGGTTTTTGTCGTGCAGGCATAATCACATGGAACGGCAAGGAAGGGAATCCATTGAATGAATGTACTCTGTGTAGATCAGGATAGAACCAAACTCAGGCAAATGAAACGGGACGCAAAGGAGATCGTTCCCGGCGCGCGCATCACCGTCTGCCGCGATCCGAGCAGGGCTGAAAGGCTGACCAGGGAAAAGGGCTGCGACGTGCTGCTGACCAACACGGTCTTCGACGGGAGCAATTGGGACGGAATGATTCTGGCGCGGAAGATTCAAAGCGTTTGCCCCCGCGCCAACATCATCTTCATTGCCGACCGTGCGGACACAACCGCGGCATACGACGCATGGCAGATCGGAGCCAGCGCGTTTCTCCTGCGACCTTGCGAGAAGCAGCGGCTGGCAAAGGCGTTGGCAAATCCGCGCTTTGCGCCGGAATGAGCGCTTTGGTGTGCAACTACATAAAACATGCCGCGATATTGAAAAATCACAAGGAGGCAATTTGAATGAAACAAAAATTAGGAAGGAAGTTACTGAGCTTTTTGCTCACGCTAGCGATGGTCGTCGGGCTGATGCCGGGGATGGGGCTGACGGCGTATGCAGCAGGTGGAGTTACCATCGGAAACGGCAGTTACCCTTATGGAAAGAATATGGAACCCAGCATAACCTTCATTGTTGATGTTGCTGCTTCATCCGGCGGCGAATATCAATGGTATGTTTCAGACAGCAGCGATGGCGATTATTCTCCGGTTGCAAACACAAGTGGTTCTTTTGAGGCAAATGCCGATTCCTTTGAGACCACATTCACTCCTAGCAATGGAAAGTGGTATAAATGCCTGATTAATAATGAAGCACAATGCGAAACAAAGCCGGTGATGGCTAAAAAAGAAAATGACAGATGGTATATTTCCAACGGAACAATGGCGTATTCGTTCTTTGGAAACAATACCCGATTTGATGTTATCGGGCAGATTGATGGGCAGTGGGTCACTCGAACGAGCTATGACAGCTATTGGAATTTCTACACTTCTACGGATGCCACTCCTGCTCCATTAAAAGTGCAGGGTACAGGCCCAAGCTCCTCAGCCACATTAAAATCAGCCAAGGCGCGCTTCAGCACCTCAAATCCTCACGTTGTCAATTTTGATGCGACGATCGGCGAAAATGAACATGCGTTTGCTTTCGGGTGCGATGTAAAAATCAGGGAAAACGACAGCGCGCCGACTACCGCCATCATCGCCAGCCGGACGGGCTCTGTGAAGCAGATGCAGCTTGTGGATACGCAGAATCTTGCGACAGCCGCAGATACGGATCCGGCCATGGTGGTTAAATATACAACGATACCGACGCATTTTTGGATTGGCAAGTGGACACCCCGTTATTATTTCGCAACAAACGACAAGACTACTTCGACCTATTACGAAGATGGATACTGCTCATGGAATGATGCGGGGGTTTGTTATCAATATCAGGGAGGCGATTCGGGCATGACTGTATCTTGGACGAATCGCAATGGCGGAGATACGATCGGCTTCAGCTTTGCGCTGGGATCAGTTGCCGAAACCGGCGCAGTAACCGGCAAAATTGATTATTCCGGCGAGCAGATTGAAAGCCTCAGGCCCAATACAACGTATGTCATCACGGTTCTTGACCAGAACGGCAATCCTACGAGCGAAACCTATACCATAACAAGCGATTCCAGTGGGCGCATTCCGCTTGCCGGCACAGATAAAAACAATAAGGCCTATGATCTGATTGGCAAATTGATTCAGATTGGTGTTGAAAACAGCATGTCAGATCCTTTGGAAATGGACATTGCCCCAAGACCGGATGCGGAAGATCCGAGTCAGAGCGGAGGGGATGATATATATCCAAAACCGGAAGATGTCAAAGAGAATGAGGTATTTGTAACCGAGAATTCCATCACAATCAAGCCTCAAACGGATATCGGCAAAAGGCAGCAATATCGGTTGTACAATTCTGCTGGAGAGGAGATCGCAGGGCAGGATTGGCAATCCCTTGGCTTGGATGGTACGATCACCTTTACGGGACTTTCACCGAATACCAGTTATCTGGTCAAGGCATTTATCCCGGCGACACAAACCGCGCCAAAGTCCTTGCCGTCACAGGGAGCAAAGATTTCCACGTTCGGAACGATTACCGTGACAAAACCGACACCGACAGAATTAACCTATGATAAAGAATTGCATTCTTTCCCGATAACTGTCGATCCATCTGACGCCACAGTAAGCTATTCTACTGCCGAAAATGTAAACTATAATAGCGAGGTTCCGTCTTTTACCGATGCGGGGGAATACACGGTCTATTATCGGGTTCTGAAGGAAAACTATACCAACGTGTACGGTTCGTTTCCTGTGAAAATCAATAAAGCAACGAATCCTACAACCGTCAGCGAGTCGACATCTGTGTACAGCGGTGGAAAAACTGTCGATTTGTCGGCGAACGTCACACGGAACGGAGCGACGGGTGCGGTTAGCTATACAATCAGTGGGGAGGCGAACGGCTGCACAGTAGACAGCAATGGCATTCTGACTTCAGGCAGCACTGCGGGCAGTGTAACGGTAAAGGTCACCGTTGCGGAAGATACGAATTATCAGGCACTTCCCGAGAAAACTATTACTGTTACGATTATCGAAAAGCTGACACAGACCATTACCGCCTCTGATGTGACCGCTACCTATGGCGACACGGATAAGAGTGTCAGCGGCACGACCACCGGCGACGGTGCGATCAGCTATTCGGTCAAGAGTGGCGATGCCGTGACTGTGGATGAAAACACCGGCGCACTGACCATCTTGAAGGCTGGCAGCGCGGTTATTACTGTCACAGCGGCGGAAACCGCGACCTACGCACAGGCGACCAAGGACGTGAATGTGACGGTCAATACGAAAGCCATGACTGTCAGCGCGGAGAACGTGAACGTGACTGTTGACGGACAGCCCCACGGCATCACCGTAAACGTGACAGACCCTGCCTCTGGTGCAACCGTGAAGTACGGTACGGAGGAGGGTAGCTATACCCTCGACGCCAGCCCGACACAGACCGAAGCGGGAGAACTGACCGTCTACTATCAGGTGACGGCAGACAACTATACCACTTACACCGGCAGCGCAAAAGTGACAGTCAGCGACAAGAGTACACAGACAATCGACGCTTCTGATGTGACTGCCACCTATGGTGATACTGACAAGAAAGTCGAAGCTACTACGGACGGCAATGGAGCAATCAGTTATGCAGTAAAGGAAGGCAGTTCGGATTACATTGATGTGGATTCCACTACCGGCGCATTGACGATCAAGAAGGTCGGCACGGCTACCGTCATTGTTACGGCAGCAGAAACTGCAACCTATGCACAGGCGACCAAAGAAGTGACCGTGACCATCAACAATGCGAACGCTGTAGCGGCCTCTGTTACAGCAAACAACAGAACTTATGACGGTACGGAGAAACCGCTTGTGACCGTGACAGGTGAACCAACAGGCGGCGAGATGCAGTACGCTCTCGGCACAGATGCAACCACCGCGCCGACAACCGGATATACCACATCCATCCCCACAGCAACCAACGCCGGAACCTATTATGTCTGGTATTATGTCAAGGGGGATAGCAATCATACAGATTCGGAGCCTGTCTGCATCATGGTGAAGATTGCAGGCGCTGCCTACACCGTCACAGACGGGGAACACACGATCAATGACGGTAAGGATACGTCTGTGACGGTCAAACGGGAACCGGACGACAGCAAAACTTACGACCTGTATACTGGCGCGCAGGTGGATGGGAAAGACCTGCCGGAAGGTAGCCACACCACAGCGAAGGGCAGCCTGATCCTGACGCTGAAAGCGGCGTACCTGGATACCCTGACGGTGGGAGATCATAAATTGACAATCGCGTTCGAGGACGGAAGCGCGACAGCGACGATCAAGATCAAGGAAGCGGCTCCGGCTCCGACCGCAACTCCCAAGCCCGTTCCGAAGACGGGAGACGGCAGCAACCCGGCCCTGTGGCTGGGCCTGGCAGTGGCCGGCCTGATTCTCATTGCCGGAACCGTGATCCTGTGGAACCGGAAAAAGCGCTGCGGGAAATAACCCTGAGAAACCAAGAATGAAATGAAGGACAAAAAGAGTCTATTTCGGTGGATCCTCCTTGCCGTAGGCGTCCTGCTGGTCGCCTACGGCTCTATCCGTTTGGGCAGGTATCTTTCGGAGATGAACCAGGCTAGGCAGACGACAGCGGAACTGCGGGAGGCAGCGGCAACGGAGACAGTGACGTCCGCGCCGACAGTGACGAATGAGACCGCGGGGACACCGGAACCCCTGCCGGAGACGGCCATGCCGGCCCCGGCGGAGACCACAGCGCCGGAGGAAGCGCCGGCGGTTTCCGCCGTGCTGCCGGAGGTGGCGTATCCAAACGGATATAACCTGGTTCCGAGGATCCAGGAACTACGAAAGAAAAGCGAATATATCATCGGCTGGATCACCATGGATGACCTGGACGAGCCGGTGGTGCTGAAAGACAATAAGTTTTTCCTGAACCATGACGCGGCGGGAAAGCGGAATTCCAACGGCGCGATCTTCATGGAGGAAGGGACCCATCTGCTGACAAGGCCTTATACGATCACACTGTACGGGCATAACATGAAAAGCGGGAACATGTTCGGCAGGCTGAAGAAGTATAAGGAAAGCGGCTATTTCTATAAGCACCGTATCATCACTTTTGATACCCTGTACGAAGATGGACAGTATGCCGTATTTGCGGTAATGGAAATGGATACAACCCCGGGAACCGCGCGCTGGTATGATCTCTGGTCCCTGGCTGCTGACAGCTATGCGGAACGGGAAGAGGCGATCCGGACATTGGAAAGGCGGTCTGTGATCAGCAGCGCCCTGGATGTGCAGGCGGATGAGCAGATTCTGCTGCTGGTTACCTGCCTAGACGGAGATACAGAACGGCTGGTTGTGGCTGCACGAAGATTGAGAGAAGGAGAAACAGAAAACAATCTGATTATTCGAATAAACCAATAGGCCGGGCTTAATCAGTACTCCAAAGGAAAAACCAGGGCAACGGAATTGTATTGCCCTGGCTTTTTGATAAATATGAACTTCCTGATGATTATCTGATCAGTCGATGCGAACAGTTTTGCAGATAAGACTTCACATTTCCTGTCATTGCAAGCTGAACGTATTCCCTGGGTGCATTATAAATGAGCCAGTCCAATTCAGACCGTTGGTACCTCCCGTCAGCATATGCTTTTTCAAAAGCATCGCAGTCAACGATGACAATGTTTCCTTCGGAAGTTCTGGCCCAGACGCAATTGCTGTCCATGTCGAATTCTGCGTGAGCGATAATCATATTGTTGCTCCTCCATAATCAGTATTTGACCAACCCAATAGGCAAGACACCTATTTTTGTTCATTTCTGGTCTAAAACTGTTTTATGGAAAACGCGCTTCGGCGGTCTTTTTCTGTTTTTGGCTTATGCCCAGGGATTCTCTGTGGGATAGGGCAGATTCTTGGGCTGGTTCCAGGCGATATCCTTCACGCCCAGATACTTGAACACTTCGAACAGGAGCTTTCCGCAGTGAGCGAACGCGACGGCGCCGTGATGCGGATAACGCTTCTGCACCAGCACGTGGCGGTAGAAGCGGCCCATTTCCTTGATGGCAAAGATACCGATGCCGCCGAAGGACTGGGTGGCTACGGGCAGCACTTCGCCTTCAGCCAGGTAGGCACGAACTTCGCCTTCGCTGTCGCACTGCAGGCGGTAGAAGGTGATGGGGCCGGCAGCGATATCGCCTTCCAGCGTGCCGCGGGTGAAGTCCGGTTCGCTTCCTTCGGGCTCCAGCAGACGGTGCTGAATCAGCTGATACTTGATTGCGCGGCTGTCGCACATCTTGCAGCTGGGGGTGTTGCCGCAGTGGAAGCCCATGAAGGTGTCATGCAGTTCGTAGTCGAACTTGCCCTTGATGTCCTTGTCGTAGATATATTCCGGAACGCTGTTGTTGATGTCCAGCAGGGTCACGGCGTCGCCGGTCAGGCAGGCACCGATGTACTCGCTCAGGGCACCGTAGATATCCACTTCGCAGGATACCGGCATTCCGCGGGAAGCCAGGCGGCTGTTGACGTAGCAGGGCTCGAAACCGAACTGGGACGGGAAGGCGGGCCAGCACTTGTCGGCGAAGGCCACATACTTCCGGGCGCCCTTATGGGCTTCCGCCCAGTCAAGCAGGGTCAGTTCGAACTGGGCCATACGCTCGAGCATATCGTCGTAGTACTTGCCCTCGCCCATTTCTTTCTTCATGTCTTCGCAGACGGCGGGAATGCGCTTGTCGCCGGCATGCTCTTTGTAGCTGACCAGCAGATCCAGTTCGCTGTTCTCCTCGATTTCGATGCCCAGCTCGTACAGGCCCTTGATGGGGGCGTTGCAGGCGAAGAAGTCCTGGGGACGGGGTCCGAAGGTGATGATCTTCAGGTTCTTCAGACCGACGATCACGCGGGCGATCGGGATGAACTCGGCGATCTTGTCAGCCAGTTCATCGGCGGTGCCGACGGGATATTCCGGAATGTAGCCCTTCAGGTGACGCATGCCCAGGTTGTAGGAGCAGTTCAGCATACCGCAGTACGCGTCGCCGCGGCCGTTGATCATGTCTCCGTCGCCTTCGGCGGCAGCCACGAACATCACCGGGCCGTCGAACTTGGCGGCGATCAGGGTTTCGGGGGTTTCAGGACCGAAGTTGCCGAGGAAAACGCAGGCGGCGTTGCAGCCGGCGGCGTTCAGCTCTTCAACAGCCTTCAGCATGTCTTTTTCGTTTTCAACGGTGGTTTTGATCTCAACGATATCCAGTTTCTTCTGGCCGCACTTTGCAGCGATGGCGGCACGGCGCTTTTCACTCAGCGCAATGGGGAAACAGTCGCGGCTGACGGCGACGAGTCCCAGCTTGATGACGGGGATGTTTTCCATCATGGGTACAGACCTCCTCTATAAACTCTCCATTAATATGTACGGACTTACCGTACTCCAAAGAATAACATTCCAATGGCCGGAAGTCAAGGAATTTGAGCTTTTTTCGACGATTCACGCCCATTTTGCACAAATGCCGGAAAAGTGCGGAAAAACCTTGCGGATCAGGGACGCCAAAACAAACGGAGAATGAAAAAACATGTTGCAAAACAAGGGAAAAACAGGTACAATAACCTGCGGACCTAAATTATTGCAAAAGCGACTATCTTAGAGGAGGGTTTTTCCATGGCAGTTAAAGTTGCGATTAATGGTTTCGGCCGTATCGGCCGTCTTGCGTTCCGTCAGATGTTCGGCGCTCCGGGTTACGAAGTCGTCGCCATCAATGACCTGACCAGCCCCGCGATGCTGGCTCACCTGCTGAAGTATGACACCGCTCAGAAGGGCTACTGCGGCGTGATCGGCGAGAACAAGCACACCGTTGAAGCCACTGAGAATTCCATCATCGTTGACGGCAAAGAGATCACCATCTATGCCATCAAGGATGCCAAAGAGTGCCCCTGGGGTCAGCTGGGCGTAGACGTCGTGCTGGAGTGCACCGGTTTCTACACCTCCAAGGAAAAGTCCATGGCTCATATCGAAGCGGGCGCCAAGAAGGTCGTTATCTCCGCTCCTGCCGGCAATGACCTGCCCACCATCGTTTACAACGTAAACCACAATACCCTGAAGCCCGAAGACAAGGTCATCTCCGCTGCCAGCTGCACCACCAACTGCCTGGCTCCCATGACCAAGGCTCTGAACGACGCTTTCCCGATCCAGGCTGGTATCATGACCACCGTTCACGCCTACACCGGCGACCAGATGATCCTGGACGGCCCGCATCGCAAGGGTGACCTGCAGCGTGCCCGTGCCGGCGCCGCCAACATCGTTCCCAACAGCACCGGCGCTGCCAAGGCCATCGGCCTGGTTATCCCCGAGCTGAACGGCAAGCTGATCGGTTCCGCCCAGCGCGTTCCGGTTCCCACCGGCTCCACCACCATCCTGGTGGCTGTTGTCAAGGGCAAGGACGTGACCAAGGAAGCTATCAACGCCGCTATGAAGGCCCAGAGCTCTGAGTCCTTCGGCTACACCACCGAGAAACTCGTTTCCTCCGATATCATCGGCATGACCTATGGCTCCCTGTTCGATGCCAACCAGACCATGGTCAACCAGATCGACGAAGACACCTATCAGGTGCAGGTCGTTTCCTGGTACGACAATGAGAACAGCTACACCAGCCAGATGGTCCGCACCATCAAGTACTTCGCCGAACTGAAGTAATGAGGAAGCGTCCGAATCTCTGATTTGGGATACGCTTCACGTACTGCAGAAAATCGCGTATAACGCGAGAGGTATAGTACCAGCTGCGAAAATCATGCCCGCCGTCGGAGAACCGATGGCGGGCAGTTTTTATGCCATCCTTCGGGTCAGGGAAACGAAGAAGCAACAACTGACTGTAAGGAGACATTTTTTTATGGAAAATATACAGACCCAGGATCATATTCAGCCCCGGAAGGGCCGGGGAAAACTGATCTGGCGGTTTTTAAAGGGCAGCAAAGCCTTATTTATCCTGTGTATGATCTGCTCAGCGCTGATTTCGCTGGGCGAAATGATTGTTCCCCAGATTATCCGGGTGACCATTGACAATATCATCGGCGGGGAGTCCATGGAAAACCTTGCCCCGGCGGTCCGGAACCTGATCGCCTACCTGGGCGGCGCCGAAGCGCTGCGCGGCCGGATGTGGATCATGGCGCTGGCTGTGCTGATTGTGGCGGGTATCTGCGCCGTTGCCCGGTACGCGTTCCGCGTCTCCAATGTACGGGCCAGTGAAACGCTGGTCAAGAACATGCGGGACACGCTTTTCGGCCATATTGAGCGGCTCCCCTTCCAGTGGCACATGAGCAACCACACCGGGGATATTATCCAGCGGTGCACCAGCGACATCGAAACCACCCGGAACTTTATTTCCGAGCAGATGACAAACCTGATCCGGATCGGGATCCTGCTGGTGATGAGCGTGAGCTTCATGCTTTCCATGAACAGCTCCCTGACGCTGATCGCCATGCTGCCCCTGCCCGTGATTATCTGGTATTCCCTGTTTTTCCACAGGAAGTTCCGGAAGGGCTTTGAGGAATGCGACGAGAACGAAGGCAAGCTTTCCGCCATGGCGCAGGAAAATCTGACCGGCGTGCGGGTGGTGCGGGCCTTCGGCCGGGAACGGTATGAACGGGACCGGTTTGAAAAGCATAATGATTATTACACCTCCCTGTGGGTGAAGCTGGGCCGGCTGATGAGCTTCTTCTGGTCCTCCTCCGATATTCTTTCCGGCCTCCAGATTATGCTGGTGGTGATCTTCGGTGTGCTCTTCTGCCTGCGGGGCAATATGACCAGCGGTGAGTACATCGCCTTTATCAGCTACAACGGCCTGCTGGTCTGGCCGGTCCGACAGCTGGGACGTATGCTCAGCGAAATGTCCAAGGCCGGCGTCGGTATCGACCGTATCGGCTATATCATGGACGCGGAAGAGGAAAAGGACGCGGAAAACACGCTGACACCGCCGATGAACGGCGATATCTGCTTCGACCATGTGAACTTTGCCTATGAGGGAAGCCGGGAAATGCTCCATGACGTGAGCTTTACCATTCCCGCCGGAACAACGCTGGGTATTCTCGGCGGCACCGGCTCGGGCAAGAGCACGCTGATGTACCTGCTGGACCGGCTGTATCCCCTGCCCGCGGACTGCGGAAAGATCACCGTCGGCGGGACGGACATCTCGAAGATTTCCCTGGAGCACCTGCGGGGCAATATCGGTATCGTGCTGCAGGAGCCTTATCTGTTCTCCCGTTCCCTGCGGGATAATCTGGGCATTGCGGTCCGGGACCTGGGGGACAAGGAGCTGGAGGCGGCGGTGCAGGCTGCCTGCCTGGATGAAACCATCCGGTCCTTTTCCAAGGGCTATGACACCTTTGTGGGCGAGCGGGGCGTGACCCTGTCCGGCGGCCAGAAGCAGCGGGCGGCAATTGCCCGGATGCTGGCCAGGCCGACGCCCATCATGATTTTTGACGATTCCCTCTCCGCCGTGGATACGGAGACTGACGCGAAGATCCGTTCGGCGCTGGAGAAGCGCTTCGGTTCTGCCACCATTATCCTGATCTCCCACCGGATCACGACCCTTTCCAAGGCGGATCAGGTGCTGGTGCTGGATCACGGAAGGGTGAGCCAGCTGGGAACGCCGGAAGAACTGGGCAGGCAGGAAGGCCTGTACCGCCAGATCATGGAGATACAGGGATTCTCCCCTGACCCGGAAACAAAGAAAGACAACTGTACAGAGGAACTGAAGGAGGTGAATGCGGAATGACGCAGATGACAGAAAGCCTCAAAAAGGACGCGGTGTCCCTGCCCTTCTTCGGCATCCCGCGGATCCTTCCCTATGTGAAGAAATACAGGAAAACCCTGCTGGTGATGCTGATCGGCGGTCTGGTCGGCACCGGGCTGGATATCGGCCTGCCCCTGTTCCAGCGTTACGCCCTGGATCACTTTATCAGGCTTGGGACCCTGGATACCCTGCCGCTGTTTATCGTGATCTACGTCGCGGCGATCCTCCTGGCCGGCTGCGCAACCTTCTTTGCCTGCCGGGGAGCCATGACGACGGAGGTTTCCGTGAACCGGGATCTGCGGGCGGCGGCTTTCAGCCACCTGCAGACCCTGTCCTTCTCCTACTTTAACCAAAACAGCGTCGGCTGGATTCATTCCCGCGTGATGTCCGATACCTCCCGGATCGGCGGCCTGGTTTCCTGGACCTTCATGGACAGCGTCTGGCATACGAGCTATGTCATCGGCGCCGCGGTGGTCATGCTGGTGATCAATTTCCGGCTGGCCCTGATGGTGCTGGTGATCCTGCCCCTGATCGTCGTGCTGTATTCCCTTTTCCAGAAAAAGCTGATCCAGGCCAACCGGCATATCCGGGAACTGAATTCCAGGATCACCGGAGACTTCAACGAAGCGATCACCGGCGCGAAAACCATCAAGACCCTGACCATTGAGGAGCGCATGGAAAAGGACTTCGTGGGAGACACGGAGGAATACCGCAGCACCTCGGTGCGGGCGGCCCGGCTGCGCGGCGCGTTTGCCGTGACCATGCACCTGGCCTCTTCCCTGGCCCTGGCGATTGTTCTGTGGCAGGGCGGCGTGATCGCCGCTTCAGAGGTGGGTACCTTCTCCATGTTCATGTCCTATGCCCAGGGCATGATGGAGCCCGTCCGCTGGATTGTGGACGCAATCTCGGATGTGATCACCACTCAGGTGAACATTGAGCGGCTGACAAGGCTGCTGGGCACCAGGTCCGACGTGACCGATACGCCTGAAGTGATTGAAAAATACGGTGATTCCTTCTCCCCGAAGAAGGAAAACTGGGAACCCATCCGCGGGGATATCGAGTTCGAGGACATCACCTTCCGCTATCCGGACGGGGATGAGAACGTGCTGGAGCATTTCAGCCTGAAGATTCCCTTTGGCAGCAATATTGCCATCGTGGGGGAAACGGGCGCGGGCAAAAGCACCCTGGTCAACCTGGTGTGCCGTTTCTTTGAGCCGACTGAAGGAAAGGTGCTGATTGACGGACGCGACGCCCGGGAGCGGAGCCAGCTGTGGCTCCACAGCGCCATCGGCTACGTGCTCCAGACCCCGCACCTGTTCTCCGGAACCATCCGGGAGAACCTGCTCTACGGCAATCCCAACGCCACGGAGGAAGAGATTGACCGGGCCCTGAAGCTGGTCTCCGCTGATCAGGTGGTGGCCAAGATGGAAAAGGGTATTGATACGGACGTCGGCGAAGGCGGCGACCTGCTCTCCACCGGTGAAAAGCAGCTGATTTCCTTTGCCCGTGCGATCCTGGCGGATCCCCGGATCCTGGTGCTGGATGAAGCCACAGCTTCCGTGGATACCCTGACGGAACAGCGAATTCAGTCCGCCATCGACACGGTGATCCAGGGACGGACCTCCCTGGTGATTGCCCACCGGCTTTCCACAGTCCGGAATGCGGACCTGATCCTGGTGGTGAAGGACGGAAAGATTGTGGAAAAGGGAACCCACAAGGAACTGATGGCCGCAAAGGGCCCGTATTACCGGCTGTATACCCGGCAGTACGAGGACGAAGCGACCAGCAGTATCCTGCAATAAAATAAGGCCGAAAGGCCTTATTTTATTGCAATGAATTATTTTCCTTCGGAAAATATGAAATACAGGAAAGCCGGGACATTGTCCCGGCTTCCCTGTGTGAAATATCCCGCTTCGCGGGATGTGAATTATTCGCCCTTCGGGCGAATATGACAGATACTTTTACCCTTTATTTCAAACGGGCAAAGATCATGCGGCCGGCCGAGGTCTGCAGGACGCTGGTGACCAGAATATCGACATCCTCCCCGATGCGGGATTTGCCGTTTTCGATAACGATCATGGTGCCGTCATCCAGATAGGCGACGCCCTGGCCGGATTCCTTGCCCTCCTTGGAAATGCGGACCCGGAGCTCCATGCCCTGGACCACCGCGGGCCGGAGTGCGTCTGCCAGTTCGTTCACGTTCAGGCTCTTTACGCCGCTGACAGCGGCTGCCTTCTGCAGGTTATAATCCACGGTAATGACCGTTCCGCCGCAGTCCCGGGCCTGGCGGAGCAGTTTCACATCCACGTCCTGGAGGCCTTCGATGTCCGCCGGATCGATGACCAGCTGCTTCAGGCCGTCCCGCATCTCCCGCAGGATTTCCAGGCCCCGCCGGCCCCGCTCCCGCCGGGTATCATCCGAGGAATCGGCCACATGCTGGAGCTCATCCACCACAAACTGGGGAATGACAAACTCTCCTTCAATAAAGCCGGTCTTCGCAATTTCCAGGATCCGGCCATCAATGATGGCGCTGGTATCCACATATTTCCGGGAGGCATAGCCGTGTTTCCGGATTTTGCTCTTTTCCCGGGCGCCGGACAGGCGGGTGATCATGGTGATGAATTCCCGGCTGCGCCGTTTGCCTATGTTATAGCCCAGGGCGCCGAGGGTCAGGTACAGGATGGCGGTCAGCGCCGCGCCGGCCACGCCGGTACCGAAGAAGGACAGCATCTGCCGCAGCAGCGCCGCTACAATCAGGCCCAGGATCAGGCCGATGATGGCGCTCAGCAGCTGGTTGGCCGGCATTTTGTCAAACTCCTTCTGCATTTCCATGGAGAAGGTGCTGACCCGGCGGATAATCCGGCCGCTCAGAAGCAGCAGGATCAGGCCGCCCAGCACCGCCATGCCGGTATAGGAGGCCAGGGGCACCCAGGTCGGGATATCCGCGTTCTGATGGCTCAGCCGGAACAGGGCCAGGCCCAGCTGCGCCGCGGCAAGCCCCACGCCGATGCCCAGCAGCACCAGCAGGAGACGGAGAAGTTTTTCCATTGCTTTGGATCTCATACTACACCTCTGATTCAATGCACAATGCACAATGCATAATGCATAATGAGAAAATCATCAACGAGCAGGAGTTCCTGTCGTTTGTTGTATAACCAGCCAATCTATCATACTAAAGCGGAAAAGAAACCAATTGTGCATTATTCATTGTGCATTGTGCATTTCTTTTAATCCTGATCTTTATCAGGATTAAAAGATCACGCTCATCGCCTGGGCGACGGTGTCCACGCCGATCACTTTTACGTTTTCGGGCAGGCTCATCCGGCGGGCGTTGGAACGGGGAACCACGATGGTGGTGAAGCCCAGGCGGGCACACTCGGCGATTCGCCGGTCGCACTGGGGAATGGTCCGAACCTCTCCTGCCAGGCCGACTTCGCCCATGACAGCCACCTCGGGTCCCACCGGTTTATCCTTCAGGCTGGAGGCAACAGCCACGCACAGGGCCAGGTCCGCCGCGGGCTCGCTCAGCTCCAGGCCGCCGGCCACATTGATATACACATCCTGGTTATAGGTCCGCTGGTTGGCGCGCTTTTCCAGTACGGCCAGCAGCATTGCAACCCGGCCGCTGTCCGCGCCGTTTACCGCGCGGCGGGGCGTGCCGTAGAAGGTGGGACTGGTCAGCGCCTGCACGTCGCACAGCAGCGGCCGGCTGCCTTCCATGCCGCAGAAGACGGTGCTTCCGCTGGCGCCCTTGGCCCGGAGGCTCAGCAGTTCCTCGCTGGGATTGTCGACCACCTGCATGCCCTGCCCGGTCATCCGGAAGACGCCCAGTTCATTCACGGAGCCGAAGCGGTTCTTGACCGCCCGGAGCAGCCGGTAATCCTGCTGCCGGTCGCCCTCAAAGTACAGCACCACGTCCACCATATGTTCCAGCATCCGGGGACCGGCGATCGCGCCGTCCTTGGTCACATGGCCGACCAGGAACACGCTGGTGCCGGTTTCCTTGCACAGGCGCATGATCAGGCTGGTGCTTTCCCGGATCTGGCTGACGCTGCCGGGAGCGCTGGCCATTTCAGGCCGGTACATGGTCTGGATACTGTCAATGACCGCCGTATCGGGCTGCAGTTCCCGGATCTTTTCCTCCACTGCGTCCAGGGCGTTTTCCGCCAGGACGTACAGGTCGCTTTCAATGCCCAGGCGGGCCGCGCGCAGCTTGATCTGCCGGGCGGATTCCTCACCGCTGATATACAGCGTGCGTTTTCCGCTTTTCGCCAGGTGATCGCAGACCTGGAGCAGCAGGGTACTTTTGCCGATGCCGGGATCGCCGCCGATCAGGATCAGTCCGCCCTCCACAATGCCGCCGCCCAGCACCCGGTCCAGTTCGCTGATACCGGTGCCGGTCCGCAGGGTCGTATCCTCCGGAATGTCCTTCAGGGACATGGGCTTCGCGCCGGTACCGGGCCGCTGGTTCGCGGCGATTTTCCCGGAAGCTTTTTCCGGAACGGCCTGCAGGCTCTCTTCCAGCGTGTTCCAGGCGCCGCAGCCGGGGCAGCGGCCGACCCAGCGGGGACTTTCATAACCGCAGGCGGTACAGGCGTATGTGCTCTTGACCTTAGCCACGATCTCACCTCACTTAACAATACCAGCATTATATCATAAAAGGCAGGACCTGTGGCCCTGCCTCTTATGAGAATGTTTGGCAATGAAGAATTCTTCATTCTTCATTCTTCATTTTTCATTGAAAAACTGAATTCCATTCAGTTTTTACTTGTGTCCGTTCGGGGCATGCTCCCAGGCGTACTGGATCGCTTCTTCGTGGCCGCTGTCCACCTTTTTGCTGCTGTGGGTCTTACTGTTGGTGAAGTGGATACACAGCTGGCCCTTGAAGTCGTTATCGGAGATGGTGTCGCCTTCCGGATAGTTGTGCGGTACGCCGTACAGCGAGCAGGCGAAGGTTCTTGTGCCGATGGTGACCAGCATCGGACGGCGCTGCCAGTGCTTGGTGCTCGTGATCTGGGAGCTCTGGTTGACGCCGTACATCTTGCAGATCCGCGCGGTATCCGCGGCGGTCAGGGGCTCTGCGTCAACGTGCAGGCCGCCGGACCAGCGGTGCGCCCACCAGACGATACCGGTCTTCACGTCGAATACTTTGTAGTTGCTGCCCTTGGCCCACAGCTCGTTGATACCGCCGGTGTTCCAGTCGATCTTTTCGGCCGGGTACAGGGTCATGGTCAGGTTCTCCAGGTTCGCGTAGCCGACGGGCACGGTGTTGAAGAGCTTATGCTGGGTGGCAGAACCCGCGATACCGTCCACGGTCAGGCCCTTGGCCTTCTGGAAGGCCTTGACGGCGTCTGCCACAGCGGTGGTGTACTTGCTGGTCACGGAACCGGAGTAATATCCCTGGTTCTTCAGTTCGTTCACCAGGTTCTTCACGGCGTCGCCGGTGGAACCGGTTTTCAGCGTGTTATAGGTGGCTTCCGTCTGGCTGGTATTGATGGGCGCGTTTGTTGTGCCGGGAGCCGGGGTATTGGTGGGTGCGGGAGTGGGCGTCGCGAGGGCGGAACCGTCCGCGTTGCACAGGTTGATATAGGTCGCGTGCAGATATCCGTATCCCAGGGACGGGTGTTTGACATAATACCAGTCAACGCCCTTCACCCGGGTGGTTGCGCCGTAGTAAGGCAGGACAACGCCCTTGTCAACCCGGCCGATCGTGTCGGTATAACCGGCCTTCTTCCGCAGGTTTACCCCGCCGGAATTGGTTTTCAGATAGCCGGAAGGCGGATTCTCCGTCGGCGCCGCAACGGTGGGCGTCGGGGTGGAACCGTCTGCGGCGGGAACCGGCGTGGGGGTGGCGTCAGGCGCGTTGACAACGGCGACAACGTCGCTGCGGAGATATCCCCGGTTCGCGCCGTCCTGGACGAAATACCAGGTATAGCCGTTCTTCTGGACAGGCTCCAGCAGATAAGGCAGGGTAACGTTTTTCTTCAGCTGCTTGACGGTGGTGCCGCCGATGGTGGCCCGGAGATTGACGCCGCCCTTGGTGGTTTTGACCCAGCCGATACCGTTCGGATTAATGGTGGGAGCAGGGGTCGGCGTGACGGCTGCTGTGCCGGCGTTTCCGTCAATATAGGGCTGGACGCAGTCTTCACGGACGTAATACTTTTTCCCGCCCTTGGTGACCGGATACCAGTTGTAGGCACCCTGTTTCACGGCACTTCCGGCCAGGGGCAGGACGCTGCCAAGGCCTTCCCAGTCGTTGTCTGAATCATAGGCTCCGTCCGGAGCGCTCCGGAGGTGGCAGCTGGTCAGTACCAGCCGGACATGGGTATAGGAAACGTTGGCCGGGACGGGCGTTACCGCGGCGGGAGCCGGCGTCGCGGTATCGGCGGCCGGGGCCGGGGTAGCTGTCACGTCCGCGGGCAGGGGCGTTGCGGTAATGCTGGCCAGCGGCTGGACGCAGTCATTCCGGACATAATAGGTCTTACCGTCCTTGCGGACCGGATACCAGCTGTATTTTCCCTTGGTGACGGGATTCCCGGTCAGCATCAGCACGGAACCGCGGCCTTCCCAGTCGTTCTTCGGGTCATAGGGACCGTCCGGGCTGGTGCGCAGGTGGCAGCTGGTCAGGATCAGCTGAACCATACCGTACTGCGTGTCGTTGGGAATGGGGGTCGCGGTTGCAGGGGCTGCCGTGGCGGGAGCCGCGGTGGCCGGCGCGGGGGTAACGGCCGGGGCGCTGCTGTCGGTATAGGGCTGGACGCAGTCATTCCGGACATAGTAGGTTTTACCGTCCTTGGAGACGGGATACCAGGTATAGCTTCCCTTTTTCACCGGATTGCCGGCGATCAGCAGGACGGTTCCCTTGCCCGTCCAGTCGTTGTTGGGATCATAGTCTCCGTCCGGGGTGACGCGCAGGTGGCAGCTGGAAAGGGTGAGCTTCACATGCGTGTAGGCGGTGGTGTTGGGCGCCGGGGTCGCGGCGGACACAGGGGACGCCGGAACCGGGGTGACCGCAACAGAGGTTCCGTTTTCCGGACCGCCACTGAGGATGGAGATGAAGTCGCTCATGATATAGCCGACTGAATTGCCGTATTTGACTTTAAAGAACGTGTTGGCGCCGCCTCCGCGGATGGAGGGGATGGTCAGCAGTTCCACCTGGGTGTTGCGGTCCAGGCGGGTAATGCTGTGGTAGCCGGTGCCGGGGCCTTCCCGCAGGTTGGTGCCGCCGGCGGTCACAAAGCCGATGGAACCCGCGGCAGCGGGCAGGTCAACGTTCCCCGCGGCGGGAACCGGCGTGGGGGTAGGCGTGGGGGCGCCTCCGTTGGAAACGGGAACGGGCGTGGGCGTGGCGGAGTTGCCGGTGGCAACGTACAGCGCGGCCTCCTCGGCGGTCAGCTCACGGAAAAAGTCCCCGTGGATATAACCCGTGTATTTATTGCTGTTTTTCCGGGCGGGATCGATCGTTTCCACCTTGTACCAGAGTACTTTCTGGACCGTTTTGGTATCCAGAATGGTACAGACATGGTTAGCCGGCAGGGTAAAGGCAATCTTCTGGTCGGAGCCCGCGCCGTAGCGCATGTTCACCTTGTCCAGCGTGATTCCCTTACGATCCGCTTCCGCATAGGCAGAGTTCCGGCTTCCTGTAGCGGCAGGGATCAGCGTGAGAATCATGCTCAGCGCCAGCACGAGGCACAGGAGACGGCGGCGATACACGGTCATGAATGGTTCACCTCAACGTTCTTCATCATCGGTCATAGACAGACACAGATGTATCTAATGATACAGAATCATTTTATTACGGGAATGTTACGATGTCAATGGTATAAATTCATAATTCATAATTCATAATTCATAATTTGTTTGCTGCTGCAGAATACCGGCGAATAGTCTATGCCGGTGGATATCAGGAGGATCATTCCGGATGGTGCACAGTAAATGCGTTGATAATCAAGACTTCCAGAACACAATGAAACTATATCTGGAAGCGGAAGAGTATCTGAAATTATGAATTATGAATTATGAATTATGAATTACAAAAAAATGGCGGAAGCATCGCTTCCGCACATTTTTTTATTTCACTACGATGTTCACGATCCGTCCCTTGACGTAGATCTCCTTAACGATGGTCTTGCCTTCGATGAAGGACTGGACGTTCTTCATGGCGTGTGCCTTTTCCAGCACGCTGTCCTGTCCTTCCTCCACGCCGATTTCCACCGTGGCCCGGACCTTGCCGTTGACCTGGACGGGAATCTGGATCGTGTCTTCCTTGATCTTTTCCTCGTCCCAGACGGGCCAGGGTTCGTAGGCGATGGTCTCTTCGTGGCCCAGCAGGCTCCACATTTCCTCGCCGATGTGGGGGCAGATGCAGCTGAGCATCTTCACAAAGGCTTCCGCGTAGGCTTTCGGGCAGGTGCCGTTCTTGTAGCAGGCATTCACGAAGATCATCATCTGGCTGATGGCGGTGTTGAAGCCCAGGGTCTCAAAGTCTCCGCTGACCTTTTTCACGGTCTGGTGGAAGACCCGGTCCAGGGCGCCGTCGCTTTCGGCGGTGATGTTCTCCTCGTTGGTGAAGAAGGTCCAGACCCGGTTCAGGAACTTCCGGGCGCCTTCCACACCCTGGGGACTCCAGGGCTTGGAGACTTCCAGCGGTCCCATGAACATCTCATACAGCCGGAGGGTGTCCGCACCGTACTTTTCCACGATATCGCTGGGATTGACCACGTACTTGGGGAAACGCTTGCCCATTTTGATGCCGTTTTCACCCAGGATCATGCCCTGGTGCACCAGCTTTTTGAAGGGCTCCTTCACGGGGCTCAGGCCCTTGTCGTACAGGTAGCGGTTCCAGATCCGGCTGTACATCAGGTGGCCCACCGCGTGTTCCGGTCCGCCGATGTACAGGTCAACCGGCAGCCAGTGCTCCAGCAGTTTGTAATCCGCGAATTCCTTGTCGTTATGCGGATCAATATAGCGCATGTAGTACCAGCTGCTGCCGGCGGAACCCGGCATGGTGCTGGTCTCCCGGAGGCCCTTGACGCCGTTTTTGTCATAGTGTTTCCACTCTTCGGCGCTCTCCAGCGGGGCCTTGCCGTTCTTGCCCTTGTAGTCCTCCAGCTCCGGCAGGATCAGGGGCAGTTCGTCATCCGGCAGCGGGTAGATCTTTCCGTCTTCGGTATGCACCACCGGTACGGGTTCGCCCCAGTAACGCTGGCGGGCGAAGATCCATTCCCGGAAGTGGTAGTTGACCGTGCGCTTGGCCACGCCCATCTTCTCCAGCTTCACGGTGATGGCTTCCTTGGCTTCCTCCACGGTCAGGCCGGTGAATTCCTCACTGTTAATCAGCTTGCAGCCCTTGCCGAGGTAATCCTGCTTCTCAAAGGCATGCTCGCTCACGTCGGCACCGTCGATAACCTGGATCATCGGGATGTTGTGGGCAACGGCGTACTCAAAGTCGCGCTGGTCGTGGCTCGGAACGGCCATGACCGCGCCGGTGCCGTAGCTGGCCAGGACGAAGTCGCCGATGAACAGCTCCGCTTCCCTGCCGTTGACGGGGTTGATGCACTTGACGCCTTCCAGGCGGCAGCCGGTTTTGCCCTTGTTCAGCTCCGTCCGGTCCATATCGTTCTTCTTGCGGGTTTCTTCAATATAAGCCTTGACTTCTTCCTGGTTCTGAATCCGGGGCATCAGATCCTGCACCAGCTGTCCGTCGGGCGCCAGCACCATGAAGGTGATGCCGTAGATGGTTTCAATACAGGTGGTGAAGATGCTGAATTCGCCGCCGCCGACGATCTGGAACTTCACCTCAACGCCGGTGCTCTTGCCGATCCAGTGGCGCTGCATATCCTTGGTGCTTTCCGGCCAGTCAATCTCCTCCAGGCCTTCCAGCAGCTTTTCCGCGAAAGCGGGCTGATCGATGACCCACTGCTTCATGTTCTTGCGGACCACGGGGTAGCCGCCGCGCTCGCTCTTACCGTCGATGACTTCGTCATTGGACAGCACGGTGCCCAGCTCTTCACACCAGTTGACGGGCATGTCGATGTACTGGGCGTATCCGTCCAGGTAGAGCTGCTTGAAAATCCACTGGGTCCATTTATAGAACTCAGGATCGCTGGTGGCGATCATCTTGTCCCAGTCGTAGTCAAAGCCAAGCTCCTTCAGCTGATGGCTGAAGGTCTTGATGTTTTCCTTCGTAAAGCCTTCCGGATGGTGTCCGGTGGTAACGGCATACTGTTCCGCCGGCAGGCCGAAGCTGTCATATCCCATGGGATGGAGGACGTTGTAGCCCTGCATCCGCTTCATGCGGCTGACGATATCCGTGGCGGTATAGCCTTCCGGATGGCCGGCATGCAGGCCGACGCCGCTGGGATAAGGGAACATATCCAGCGCGTAGAACTTGGGCTTTGAAAAGTCCCAGACATCCGTGCGGAAGGTCTGGTGCTCTTCCCAGAATTTCTGCCACTTGGGTTCAATGACTTTCGGGTCATAAATGCGGTCCATGAGCGTTCACCTGATCCTGTAAAATAATGAAAGAAGTATAGCACAAACCCTGCTGCGGGGCAAGCAGAATAAGGAACGAACCGTATCGGGAGGTCTTCCCGGTACGGTTCGTCATCTTCCAGGATCTTCCGGTCCTGGTTTATTCCTCAAGCATTTGCTGGAAAGGAGACTTCGGCATCGGCCAGATCAGGGTTCCGGCGGCCGGCGCGCGGATGCCTTCCTCCGGGTTCATCCTGACCCGCCGGTAGGGATACCGGGTGGAAAAGGGTTCGTCCTCCACAACGCCCCGAACCGGCGGCTTTTCAGGGAGCGGCACGTCTTCCGCCGGGTTTTCCGGTTCCTCCGGATCTTCCGTACCGTCGGAAGGCGGCAGGATCAGACCGGGATCATCGGACTGGTACGGATTGGCCGGCAGGACCGGCGGCTCCTGCGGTTCCGGCTGAACCGGCGTTTCGGGAGGTGCGGGCTGCACCGGATTTTCCGGTTTTGGCTGTTCTGCCGGCGGGTTGTTCTGCGCCGGAGTGACAGGCTGTTCGGGCTGAGTCTGCTCTGCCGGCCGGGTTTGTTCTGCCGGGGTGCTGTCATTCTGTGCCGGAGTTACGGGCTGTACCGGGGTTTCCGGCTTTGTCTGTTCATTATCCCGGCTGTCGTCCTGTGCCGGAGGGGCGGGCTGTACCGGGTTTTCCGGCGGAGTCTGTTCCTCCTCCCGGGCGGGCGGATCGGTCTGCCCGGGATCGGCGGGCTGTACCGGGGTTTCCGGCTGTACGGGCGGATCAGTCTGCGCGGAAGCGCCGGGCTGTACCGGATTTTCCGGATTCGCGGGGTTCTGCTGTCCCGGGGTCACCGGTGTTCCGGAATCATCCTGTCCGGACGGCGGATTTTCCGGGGGATTCTGGGAGCCCGGCTGGACGGGTGTGTCCGGATTATCGGGCGTTCCCGGATTCACGGGCGTTCCCGGATTCACGGGCGTGTCCGGATTGTCAGGCGTTCCCGGATTCACGGGGTCATCCGGATTCTCAGGGGTGCCCGGAGTGTCAGGAGTGTCCGGCGTATTGGGATTATCCGGCTTGTCTGGTTCTTCCGGCCCATCGTCCTGCCCGGATGGACGGGTAGGATCGCGAAGATCCGGATCCTCGGCATAGGTAACAAATCCCGGATAGATGACCGCGTGGCAGTTGCTGCAGCAGGCGTCGCCCGAGTAACCGGGGACGCCGGGTTTTGCTTCTACCGCCCCGATAACCTCATAGGGATAAGGCAGGTAATTATTATTCGGATCGAGATGGTCGCAGACGCCCGCCGGAGACGCGATGCCCGGCAGAACCAGCAGAAGAGCCGTCAGGAAACACAAAACGCGCTTATTCATTTTGATACACTCCCGTAAAAGACTGGCCAACAGTTACACAATTCAGATATGAATCATTATAATCGAGTAACCGTTGTTCTGGCAATTCCCTAGATATTGTGGCAAAACGGCCTGAGTTGTCATGATGCTGGGGACTGTGCTATAATCTCCCGTGTATACGCATTTTTAAGCGGATAGAATAAGACCCTTCAGGGAGGAGTGAACCCGTCATGATGAAAAGGATCCTGTGTCTCCTGGCCGCGGCGCTGCTGTGCCTGATCCTGCCGGCTGCAGCGGAGGAGAACGTGAATGTGGTCACAGCCGCAGAACTGGATGAACTGCTTGAAAGCGTCAGGGCTCAGGTGCTGACAGAAGAGCTGCTGAACGATCCGGCCGGGGAGGACGCCGAGAGCGAGGACGGAACCTTTTTTATGTATGGAACGGCCGGAGTTTACGCGGAGGGAACCGAACTGACGGCGGATACTCCGGTGAACACCCTGGTTTTTGATGCTACAGAAGGTCCGGTGTTCCGGGAAACCGGTATTGACAGCTATCTGGAGGATGTGCTGGCCGCCTTCCCCCTGGACAATCCCGAGCTGACCGGGACCCGGGAGGAAGCGATTCTTTACCTCAGGGAAACGGAGGCGGGCTTCGCCTATGGCCGGCTGCTGCGGGACGGCCAGTGGGTCAATACCGTGGAATACGGCGAAGTGGTGACGGACGGGGAACTGTCCTGCCGCACGGCCATCACCTATTCCCTGGCCAACGGCATGGTTACCGTGATCCGGATCAGCGGTCTGAATCCCGCGGGGACGGAGCTGATGGACGCTTCCCGCGCGGAGGAGTTCTACAGTGAACTGATCGAGCTGGCGGGGCAGGAGGAATACCGGGCGGTCAAAACCAGCCGCAACGGACTGGAGCTGACGCCCCTGGGCGCGGAAGACCTCACCGTGGGCGGACTGCCCTATGTCTCCCTCAAGCCGGCGGATCTGCCGGGTACCCCGGAAACCGAGATCATGGATAATGAGGACGGCACCTGGCTGCTCCGGTGCGACGGAGACGGCTATGAGGCGGTTTTCCGCTGCGGGGAGCATGGAGAGGACGCGGAGATTCTGAGCTTCTCCATCCTGGATGACGGTATGGAAGGTCCGCGCTGCGTCCGGATCGGCGATGTGTTCAGCGATGACTTCAGCCGTTTCCGCAGCGGTGAAAACGAGATGGGCGAGGACCTGACCGAGGTGCTGTACGGAACCGAAGGCACGGCGCCCTACGGCGTAGCGTTCTACGATTTCTCCGCCATGACCCTGCGCTATGTGACGGATACGCCGGAAGGCCGGCAGGTGGAACTGCTGCTCAAGTATGAGAACTATTTCCTGACGGAAATCATAGTCCACACGGTGGAATAATTCAGAATTATGAATTCAGAATTCAGAATTGTTCTGGATTTATAGTTGAAGAATATATCCTCTGATTTGGGTTTCATAACAGGTTTGATTCATGATCCGGAAAATTCCGGAGAGTACATAAGTCAAAGTAATAATTCAGAATTCTGAATTGAAAATCAATGCGAAAGACTTCTTTGGAGCGCTATGAACTACATTGATCTTTCCTGCCCGGCCGAGATCTTCCGCACGGCCATGCCGACGGAAGAGGTCCCCGCGGCTACCGTAACCCTGTTTAACCTCAGCGACCGGGTCATTGTCTCGGCCGAGGTTTTGCTGCGCCTTCTGGATGAGGACGGCGGGGAAACCGAACGCCTGGCCTACCGCGGCAGGGCGCTGAACGGCCGGCCCCATTCCACTTTCCTGATGACGGTTCCGTGCGCGCCGGCGGAGGATCTTCATTCCATTGACGTGATCATTGAGAAGGTCTGGTACGCGGACAATGAAGTCTGGCGGCGGGAACCCGGCAAGGGGATCATGTATATCCCCAACAACCTGCCGGTGAGTCCGGCGCTGACCAAGCTGAAATACGCCGCCGGGGAAACCGCGGTAGGCTATCCGACGGAACAGGACGGCCTGTGGCTCTGCGTCTGCGGCCGGCCGAACCCGGAGGAAGCGGATATCTGCGCCCGCTGCGGCCGGCAGAAGGATATGATCTTTTCCCGCTTCAGTCCGGAAGCGGTGGAAGCCCAGGTCAGCATGAAGGAACGGCAGCTGGATCTGAACAGCCGGAGCATGCGGGAGGATACCATCCGCCTGCAGCGGATCCGGGAGGAGGAATATAATCAGCAGCAATCCCGCCGGGGTAGCCGGATCCGGATCCTGATCGCCATGGCCGCGTCAGTGGCTTTGTGCGCCGGCGCCTATTTCGGTCTGTCCCCCTGGCTGAGGCTGCAGGCGGGACACCGGGCGCTGGAAACGGGGAATCCGGCCGGTGCGAAGGAAGTGTTCCAGATCCTGGGCGATTACGGAAACGCGCAGGAAATGATCGCGGAATGCGACTGGCAGATTGCCCTGGAGACGGCAGACAGCGGGAACGACGCAGAGACGCTGGCAAAGGCGTCCGCGCTGCTGCGGGTTATTCCGGGCAAGCCGGAAGCCATTGACAAAGCGAATGAAACCGACCTGCTTCGGGCCCGGATGCTGCTGGAGCAGGGCGACTGGCAGGGCGCGCAGGAAGCAATGCTGCTTCTGCCGGAGGATTATGAAGGCCGCAGGGAACTGGAGCAGAAAGCCGGCATGGCCCAGGGGACCGCGCTGAAGGCGGAGGAAAAATACGAAGAGGCCCGGGAAATCTTCCTGTCGCTGGGGGATTATGCCGGTGCCCGGGAACAGGCTTCCGACTGCCTGTACCTGCCCGCCCGGAAACGGATGGAGCAGGGGGACTGGGACGGCACGATTGAGATTCTCAGCGGGATCCAGGATTACCTGAACAGCCGGGAGATGACCCTGGAATGCCATTACCATAAGGCGGAAGAACTGCTGGCTGCCGGAGACCTGGACGGCGCGAGCCGGGAGTTCCTGATGGCCGGGGACTGGTCGGACGCGAAGGAACGGTGCAAAGCGCTGACCTACGCCCAGGCGGAGGAACGGTATAACGCCGGGGATATCAAAACGGCCCAGAGCCTGTTTGCCTCCATCCCCGATTACCTGGACAGCAATGCCCGGGACCAGGCCTGCCGGTATGAGCTGGCGGCGGACGCGGCGGACGACCGGGAATTCTCCCTGGCGCTGGAACTGCTCCGGGATATTCCGGATGATTATCAGAAGACGGGCGCTATCCGGGCGCAGGCTACCTATGAAAAAGCCAGGGCCGCCATCCGCCGCGAGGAGTGGACGGAGGCCGCTCAGCTGCTGGGAAGCCTGGACCGGGAGGGGCTGCGCAGGCAGTACCGGGATATAGAGAACCTGTATCTGCAGGCCTGCGAAAAAGCCGGCATCAATCCGTATCCTGAAACGCCGGTGCCGCCGGAATCGACGGAAACCCCGGCGCCTCCGGCTGAGAATACCGAACAGCCGGCGGCGGAACCGACGGAAACGCCGGCTCCCGATTCTTTCCTGGTGACAGAGGAAGATCAGCAATGAATGAAAAACGGCAGCGGATTCCTGAACTGGACGGCCTGAGGGTGCTGATGATTTTCATCGTCAGCTGGTTCCATATCTGGCAGCAGAGCTGGCTTTCGCCGGTCATCGGCTCCGTGAACCTGGATTTCCTGGTGCGTTCCGGTTACGTCTGGGTGGACGGCACGGTACTGCTCAGTTCCTTCCTGCTGTTCCTGCCCTACGCGAAGGCCATGCGCAGGCGCCTTCCTGCGCCGGATACCCGGGAGTTCTATTACCGCCGGGTCAGGAGGATTCTGCCGGGATATTATTTCATTATCCTCGCGGTCCTGTTCGGGATCGCGCTTCCCTGGAGGCTGTATTACAGCCCCCAGTATCTGGTGAAGGATGTGGCGACGCATCTGACCTTCACCTTCACGTTTTTCCGGGATACCTATCTGGCTACGCCGCTGGGTGCCGCCAGCTGGACGCTGGCCATTGAAACCCAGGCTTATGTGCTGTTCCCGCTGGTGGCGCGCGGCGTCATGAAAAAGCCGGCGCTGACCCTCTGCCTGCTGTGCGCGGTGTGCTTCGGCTTCCGGGCCTGGTGCCTCTGGTCGCTGGTGGAATACGATATGGTGGTGAACCAGCTGATCAACTTCCTGGATGTCTATGTGATCGGCATCCTGGCGGCCATGGTGTATGTCCGGCTGGAGGAAAAACGGGAAGCACGCGTAACCGCGGAACCGGCGGAGGAACCGCGGAAGAAGAGCGGAAAAATGACCGCGCAGGAGCTGCTGAAAAGATATGGGGGACAGGCGCTGGCAACCTTCACCTTCGCGGCCGGCTTTTACGGACTGCTGCAGATGCTGCACTTCCAGGCCCTGTCCGGCAGTACCCCGAGGATTCAGATGAATCAGATGATCTACCGGCCGGTTTACGCGGTCTGCTTCGCGGTGCTGGTTCTTTCTGCCCCGTTTGCGCTGTTCCCCCTGCGAAAGCTCCTGGGGAACCGGATCACAAGGTTCCTGGGCGGCGTCAGCATGAATTATTACCTGATTCACCAGACCGTGATTGTGCACCTGAAACGGCTCCGTTTCCCGCCCTCGGTCAGCGATACGCCCAACATGGCGCTGGAACAGCCCTGGCAGAACCAGTACACCCTGGTCTCCTTTATGCTTTCCCTGCTACTGGCTGTGCTTGTGACCTACGCCATAGAAAAACCCGCAGGGCGTCTGCTTGACGCACTGCGGGCTAAACGAAATCATGCTGATGATGTGTAATCAGGAAACCGGAATTGTTCAGAATCAGTCAGATAATTCTGAATTCTGAATTCTTAATTCTGAATTTGCCGGAACGGCACTACTTCTTCTTCACTTTCGGCGTAACGCCGCGGATGGTGGCGCTGGGCACGGAGGCCTGCTTCATAAAGGCGCTGGGGCTGATTCCCACAATGTGCTTGAACTGCTTGGAGAAGTGGTAGGGATCCTGCATGCCGACTTCCACACCGGCCTGGCGGACGGAGCAGTTCTGGTCACGCAGCAGCTCCTTGGCCCGCTCCATCTTGCAGTGGAGCACGTAGCTGAGGGGCGGCATACCGACTTCCGCCACAAAGCGTTTGCGGAAGGTTTCCATGGGCATGCGGGAAATGGCGGCCATATCCGCCAGGGAGAAGTTGTCCTTGTACTGGTTGGCGCGGAGCATGTCCACGACCTTGGCAATTTCATGGGAGAGCATGGCGTCCATGGCCACGGGCTGTCCCCAGTGGGATGCGATCATGCCGTAGAGCAGGTGCTGCAGCTGGTATGTGGCGTCGGCTGTGCCGCTGTGGCGGACAATGACCTGCACAATCTGCTCCGCCAGGTAAATCTGGCTGGGCAGGGCACCCTGCCGGAGCGGCATGTGGAGCAGCGCGCCCATCTTGCGCACGACCATGGGGCTGAGCGGCCCTTCCAGTGCGATCCACAGGCAACGGGTATCTTCCTCCGTGGTGATTTCACAGCGCTTGTCCCCGCCGGGCAGGAAACAGGTGGAACCTGCGGACAGAGCCAGCTCATGGTTATCCCAGAAGAGGATGATGTTTCCTTTTTCAACCGCCAGCCAGACCCACTGTTCATGGGGATTGAGCGGCCAGGTTCCCTTCTCCAGCACAAAAGAGCCGGCAGAGTGGATCCATGCGCCGCTTGCCTGGGTAAGGCTTCCGGGCTTGTGATAGCCCTCTACCGCCAGGGCGGCAAGGTGATCCGGGATCTCCTTCAGTAAATAGGAACGCATGGCATTTCCTCCTGAGAACTATACCAAATATGACAAATTACGGAACAAGTATACCGCCGGGTTTGGGGTTTGTCAATGCGCAACAGATTGAAATTCAACACAATTTTGGCAAATAACGCAGAAAAACAGAGGATTGGGCATGAGCATGATTGACAGGATCAGGGAATACCGGCAGAGCCACGGAACGTCCTATACACTGAAACGGCTGGGCCAGAAAGCGGCGCAGCAGCTGCTGGGTACCTATGACCGGCGGTGGAAGCGCGAGCGGGCGTCCGCGGAGGAGCTGAAGGCGCAGCGGGAAAACCAGCCCGCGGCCGGGCTCATCAGCGTGGTGATTCCGGTATACAATACGGACCCGAAAATGCTCGGCGATCTGCTGGACAGCCTGGAAAACCAGAGCTACCTGAACTTTGAGGCAGTGCTGTACAACGGGGCGAGCACCCGGGCGGAGACAACCGCCGTGCTGAAGGCCAGGGGGGAAAAGGAACCCCGCTTCCGGGTGTTCAGCGGAGAAGAGAACAAGGGCATCAGCGGCAACACGAACGAAGCGCTGAAGCTGGCCCGGGGCGAATATATTGTCCTGTGCGACCACGACGACCTGCTGGCGCCGGACGCCCTGTGGCGGACGGCGGAATGCATCGCGGAAAAGCACCCGGACGTGATCTATTCCGACGAGGACCGGATTACCCAGAACGGCCGGCGGCATATGGATCCGCACTACAAGCCGGATTACTGCCCGGATAACCTGGTCAGCGACAACTATATCTGCCATATGACCGTGATCCGCAAATCGCTGCTGGAGGAGACCGGGGGTCTGCGCAGCGGCTTTGACGGAAGCCAGGACCATGACCTGTTCCTGCGCCTGGCGGAAAAAACGGATAAAATTGAGCACCTGCCCTACATCCTGTACAGCTGGCGGGAGGTTTTCAGCAGCGCGAGCCACCGGAACCTGTATACCTGCCTGGTGAACGGATGCCGCGCCGCGGTGGAGCATGAGGCGGCCCTCGGCCGGAAGGCGGACGCGGTGCCGGTGAACAAGGAGATCCGCCTGTGGTATGAGATTCCGGACGGCGCCTCTGTGGAAGCGATTGTTCACGGGGACAGCGAGGAGGAGTGCCAGGAATGCCTCGGCGAACTGCAGTTCCGGACGGACTGGCCGAAGCTGACCGGCAGCATTATTGTGGCCGGGGAAACGGAGCGGATTCCGCTGATCAACGAAGCCGCGCGGACAAGCACCGCGGACTATCTGCTGATCCTGGACGCGGGCGTTACGGAAATGAACCGCTACTTCATCCGGGAAATGCTGATGTATGCCCAGCGGGAGGACGTGGCCGGCGTGACCGGCGTGCTGACGGACCGGAAAAAGCATATTACCCACGGCGGATTCGCCCTGGGGATGGAGCATACGGTGCAGTGTGTGAACGAGGGCCTGTATGTGACCGCCGGCGGCTGGCATGACATGATGAACAAGGTGCATAACGTCAGCGCGGTGAGCCTGTGCTGCCTGATGGTCCGGCGGGAAAACTGGCTGGACCTGGATGAAGGCTACCGGGGCGGACTGGCCGCGGTGGATCTCAGCCTTCGGCAGAAGGCGGGCGGGAAGTGGTTTGTGTTTACGCCCCACGCGCGGGCCGTCCGGGAAGCCTGCGGAATGCTTCTGTCCGGCGAGGAACGGGACGCGGAAGACATAGCCCGGTTTGAAGAGCGCTGGGGAAAAGATGTGTATGATCCCTGTTACAGCCGGAGGTTCGGAAGGAAAAAGGCGAACTATCAGTATTAATTCACAATTCATAATTCATAATTCAGAATTATATAGTGTTTAGCTGGCTGTGTATTACACAGCTGGTTTTTTTTGCCCATTACTATTGGTGTTCCTATTGCCTTCCCGAACGAAGACGGGTGGGGAGATTCTTCGATTCCGCTCACTTTGTTCGCTCCACTCAGAATGACACCCCAAGCGCTGCGAATAATTCGTTGCTTAAGGATGTCATCTCGACCAAGGACACGAAGTGTCCGCGTGGAGAGATCTCCCCATCCGTCCACATTCGGGAACGTTATTCGGAACACCCGTAGAGTTTGTGGAAACACTATATAATTCTGAATTCTGAATTGTTGAGCAGTTGTCCAAATCTTTGATTTGGGCAACAACTGCCATACTACAGCTGTCAGAGTTCCGGAAGCTTTGCTGAACGGAACTCTGGTAACAGCGATCGTAGAATTGAAATAAAAAATCGGCAGGAAGTTTCAAAACTTCCTGCCGGATTTTTTATTTCGCGTATTCCGTACTTCTGGTTTCGCGGATGACGTTCACCCGGATCTGGCCCGGATATTCCATCTGCTCTTCAATGCGCTTGGCGATTTCCTTGGCCAGCACCTTGATGCCGTCGTCATTCACGTCTTCCGGCTTCACCATGATGCGGACTTCACGGCCGCTCTGGATGGCGTAGCACTTATCTACGCCGCTGAAGCTGTTGGCGATTTCCTCCAGCTTCTCAAGCCGCTTGATATAGTTCTCCAGGCTTTCGCGGCGGGCACCGGGACGGGCGGCGGAAATAGCGTCCGCAGCCTGCACCAGCACCGCTTCCACGGTCTGGGGTTCCACGTCGTTGTGGTGAGCCATGATGCAGTGCACCACGTCCGCGTTTTCGTGATACTTCCGGGCGAGTTCCGCGCCCAGGGTCACATGGGTACCTTCGCTCTCGTGGTCCACAGCCTTACCGATATCATGCAGCAGACCTGCACGCTTGGCAAGCTGGACATCCGCGCCGAGCTCGGCAGCCATCAGGCCGGCCAGGTGGCTGACCTCGATGGAGTGTTTCAGCACGTTCTGGCCGTAGCTGGTGCGGTACCGCAGACGGCCCAGCAGCTTGACCAGTTCGTGGTGGATACCGTGCTGGTTGGTCTCGAACACGGCGTTTTCGCCGGCCTCCCGGATCTGGTTGTCCACTTCCTTCCGGGCTTTCTCAACCATTTCCTCGATGCGCGCCGGATGAATCCGGCCGTCCATGATCAGCTTTTCCACCGCGATGCGCGCCACTTCCCGGCGGACCGGGTCGAAGGCGGAGACAATCACGGCTTCGGGCGTATCGTCAATGATCAGATCCACGCCCGTCGCGGTTTCCAGCGCGCGGATGTTCCGGCCTTCACGGCCGATGATCCGGCCCTTCATATCATCGTTGGGCAGGTTGATGACGCTGACGGTGGTTTCAGCCACATGGTCCGCGGCACACTTCTGGATGGCCATGGCGATGATGTTACGGGCTTTCTTTTCGCCTTCTTCCTTCGCCTGGGTTTCGATTTCACGCACCTGGGCGGCGGCGTCATGGAAGGCTTCCTTCTGGACACGGTCGATCACCAGCTGCTTGGCCGCTTCGCGGTCCAGGCCGGCGATCCGTTCCAGTTCAGTCAGCTGCTTGGCCTTGAGCTCTTCCAGCTCGTTTTCCTTCTGGGTCAGGTCAGCCATTTTGTTGTTCAGGGATTCTTCGCGGGTTTCCAGGTTGCTGGCCTTCTTGTCCAGGGTTTCCTCACGCTGGATCAGGCGGCGCTCATTCTTCTGGATTTCGTTGCGGCGTTCCCGGATTTCCCGTTCGTTCTCCGCACGTTCCCGGTCGTTTTCTGCCTTCGCCTTCAGGATTTCCTCCTTGGCTTCCAGCACTTTTTCCTTCTTGTAATCTTCTGCTTTGCGGACGGCGTCGTCATACAGACGTTTGGCATAATCTTCCGTCCGTTCGATTTTCTTTTCGGTGAAATTCTTCCGGTAGGTATATCCTAAGAAACCGCAGATCGCGCCCACAACCACGGCGATGACCGCGGCAATTACAGGACTCATAAATTCCCTCCCCTTCTTTTTCAAAATCTCATTTTCGTTATTCAGATGCGCAGGAAAGCTCTTCCCATGCGCGTTTCGGCAAACAAAAAACCGTACGAAAACAAACGCTTCGCACGGCTGTATACTGCCTCGACCGAGGGGGTTCCCGGTTCGTAACATATCTGTTCTATGCATGGCGGCATAAAGGATCAAGCCTGCCGCGGCACGGAAGACTAAGGGCATGTGCAACCGGACAGGTCATGGCAATCCGCGGGAAAGCCCAAACCATTCCGATTGGACTGACCTCTGAAAAGATACCGTCACTGACGGCGGCAGAGGCCCGCCCGAAAGAATACAGATCGTGAGGAATACTCACGGTGATACATTTGGGGGATGCTCTATCGATAACAGCAGCGATATGAAATCGCACAGCCGAACATAATAATATTACAGGCTGTACGGATAATTGTCAAGATTTTGAAAAACTTGTGAACAATAAGTGAAGCGGGAACGCTTTGCGTTCAATTCATCATTCTTCCGCCTTCGGCGGTAGCAAGGGATTCCTCCACTACGGTCGGAATGACACTGTTTTGGAGGCTCCGGTGCTCCGATTGGGTTTCCCGAACGTGAACGGACGGGGAGATCTCTCCACGCGGAATCCTCCGGATTCCTTGGTCGAGATGACAATGTGAGTGTATGGGATAACACATAACGCGCAGGGACAGAAAACGGAGTGTGCGGGAAGCGCACACTCCGTAAAGTAACAATTCTGAATTCTGAATTCTGAATTCTGAATTTGAACTGCGATTAGAAATCGCAGTTCATGGGCGTCCGGAAGTAAGGAATGACGTCACGGATGTTGTCCACGCCGGTGAGATAGATCAGCAGGCGCTCGAAGCCCATGCCGAAACCGGAGTGGGTGCAGCCGCCGTACCGGCGGAGGTTGACATACCAGTACATCTCTTCCTTGCTGATGCCCAGCTCGTCCATCCGCTGCGTCAGCAGGTCATACCGGGTTTCCCTCTGGCTGCCGCCCATCAGCTCGCCGGAGCCGGGGACCAGCAGGTCGACCGCCGCGACGGTCTTTCCGTCGTCGTTCTGGTACATATAGAAGGCTTTGATGTCCTTCGGCCAGTTGTAGACGAAGACCGGGCTGTGGAAATACTCCTCGGTCAGGTACTTCTCATGCTCCTTGGCGGTATCCTCGCCGTATTTCGGCTCGAACTTGAATTCGGTGCCGTTCTCCATGGCCTTGCGCAGGATGGAAATGGCTTCCTCGTGGGTCACCCGGGCGCAGGTGCTGGTCAGCAGGGTGTTCAGCTTGTCCAGCAGGCCGCCGCCGGTGAACTGGTCCAGGAACTTCAGCTCGTCCGGGCACTTCTCCAGCACGGTCTTCACGATGGCTTTCAGGAAGTCCTCTTCCAGGTCCATCAGCTGACCCAGGTCACAGAAGGCGATTTCCGGCTCGATCATCCAGAATTCCGCCGCATGGGTTTTGGTGTTGCTGTTCTCGGCCCGGAAGGTGGGTCCGAAAGTATAGATCTTCGAGAAGGCCATGGCGAAGGTCTCGCCTTCCAGCTGGCCGGTGACGGCCAGGCTGGTGGGCTTGCCGAAGAAGTCTTCGGAAGCGTCCGCCGTGGAACCCTTGGGCAGGGTGGTTACGGTGAAGGTATTGCCGGCGCCTTCGGCGTCATTGCCGGTGATCAGGGGAGTATGAACATAGACATAGCCCCTGTCCTGGAAATAGGTGTGGATGGCCATGGAGGCAACGCTCCGCACACGGAACACGGCCTGGAACAGGCGGGTCCGCGGACGCAGGTAAGCGATTTCCCGCAGGTATTCCACGGTGTGGCGCTTGGGCTGCAGCGGATAGTCCTCCGGGCAGTCGCCCTCAAGCGTGATGGCGCTGGCCTGGATTTCCGGGGTTTCCGGATCCTTGTAGCTGGGGACGACTTTGCCGGTCACCTTCACCGCGCTGCCGACCCGCAGGGCCTGCACCGTTTCGAAGTCCGGCAGGGTATTATCGTACACCACCTGAGGATTCTTGAAGCAGGTTCCGTCAAAGAAGTCCACGAAGCCCATATTCTTCTGCTTGCGATGGTTGCGGATCCAGCCAAGCAGGGTCACTTCCTGACCCTGCAGCTCCTGAAGGCGTTCCTTCAGCTCCCGGGTGGTGATGGTAGTCATGTTGAGCCCCTCCATACTAATTCATAATTCATAATTCATAATTACGAATTACAGATCGGAACGATGTATTATTCCGGCGGATGTACGCATCCGGAATAATGCCGCAATTCTATCACAAAACCGTTGTAAATACAACAATACTTGACGATAACAGTTTAGTGGAAGTAAAATATACACACCATGGAGGTTTATACCCTTCATGAGATTAAGGAGGAACCCGGTATCAGAAGGATGAAGAAATCACTTGCATTTGTGCTTCTTATGCTGCTGCTTTCCGCAATGCTTTGCGCCGCGGAAGCGGAGGAACCGGCCCCGGCAACACCGACGGACCTGTCCTGTCTGCACGAGAACACCAAACAAACGATATTTTTCTTTGACAGCCCTGCCTATACTTCCGTCAGTTCAACCTCGCACAAAGTATACGGCCCGGCTACTATTCAGACTGTCTGCCTGGACTGCGGGGAAGTGCTGTCCACGGAAACCGTGGATTATGCCGAGGAACTCCGTCCCCACAGCATGAAGCGGGGACAGTGCGCCCTGTGCGGCTACTGTGACAGCACCTGGACCCGGCAGGAGCCGGCGAAGGACGTGACAGGGGAGCGCACCCTCTACGCCCAGGAAGATACGAACACCCATGGTATGCTGACCATGACCCTTTCCAGGGAGGATCTGATTGCGCTGAACAATTCCAACATCTCTGTTGCCGTGGTCCGGGGCAACAGCGGCAGCGTTGCGATTGCTGTGAACGTGAAGGACCTGCTGAACCAGAGCCGGGAAGTCCAGGCGGATCTGTATCTGCAGCTTGCGGAACGCACGGACGGCAGCGTCTTTGCCGGCGTGGTCCTGGTGTCCGAAAACGGGGAGGAGATTGCTCCCTCAGGGGACGGAATCAACCTGCGGATCTATCAGGAATCATACTCAGACATACGGTTCTCCGTCGCGCCTTCTGCCAGCGGATCGCTGATGGAGGCGGAAGGCGTCTGGGATGAGCACGGATACTGGTCTGTGCAGTACCAGAAAGAAGGAACATACTTTATTCTGCAATAATGATTGCAGAATAAAGTTCAATGCATAATGTAATCAATTCAGAATTCTGTGATCGGCGTTACCAAAGCTGAAGCTTTGACGCCTGTAACATGGGAGGCACTTATCAAATCGTAGATTTGAGTGCCTCCTCAACAATTCAGAATTATTAGTTCAGACAAAAGCTGTTTTCCTATGCCTGGGGAGGCAATAACGCGGTTATTGTTTATACAGGGAGGGAAACAAAAGGAGAAAGAATGAAAGCGCTGATCCTGAATTCCGGGCTCGGAAGCCGTATGGGTGTCCTGACCTCCGAGCATCCGAAATGCATGACGGAGATTTCTCCCCGGGAGACGATTCTTTCCCGCCAGCTGAAACAGATTGCTGACGCGGGGATTACAGAGGTGGTTATCACCACCGGATACTATGACGGGGTGCTGGTGGACTACTGCCGCTCCCTGGAGCTCCCGCTGAACTTCACCTTTGTGAAGAACCCGATCTACGACAAGACGAATTATATTTATTCGATTTACTGTGCAAGAGAGTATCTGCAGGATGACATTATTCTCATGCACGGTGATCTTGTTTTTGAGAACGAAGTTTTTGACAAGGTACTGGCTTCCGAAGCTTCCTGCATGACGGTTTCCTCCACGCTGCCCCTGCCGGACAAGGACTTCAAGGCCCAGATCCGGGACGGCAAAGTGATGAAGGTGGGCGTGGACATTTTTGAGGACGCCATGGAAGCCCAGGCGCTGTATAAGCTGAACAGGGCGGACTGGAAGGTCTGGCTGGATAAGATTACAGAGTTCTGTGAGAATGACAACCGGAAGGTTTATGCCGAAAACGCCCTGAACGAACTGAACGGCGCCGCGAACATCCACGCCCTGGATGTGGAGGACCTGCTGTGCGCCGAGATTGACAATCCGGAGGACCTGGCGGCGGTGTCCGCGAAGCTCAAGGAGATTGAAAACCGCACGGTTTATATGTGCTTCGCCACGGATATTATCCACGGCGGGCATATCGCCATTATCCGCCGGGCGCAGCGGCTCGGAAAGCTGATCGTCGGCGTCCTGTCGGATGAGGCGGTGGCTTCCTACAAGCGGTTCCCGCTGGTGCCCGCCGCGGAGCGAATGAGCCTGTTTGAAAACATCGCCGGGGTATCCCGGGTGGTGGAGCAGCGGACGCTCAGCTATAAGGAGAACCTGGAAAAATACCGCCCGGATATTGTGGTGCACGGGGATGACTGGTGCACCGGTTTCCAGAAGCCGATCCGGGACGAGGTGGTTTCCATCCTGGCCTCCTACGGCGGAAAGCTGGCGGAGTTCCCCTACAGCCAGGATGAGAAGTACAAGGAACTCCAGCGCCGGGAACGGGCGGAGCTGGCGATGCCGGATGTCCGCCGGGGCCGGCTGCGGAAAGTCATGGAGGCCAAGGGCCTGGTGACGGTCATGGAAGCCCATGACGGCCTGACCGGCCTGATCGTGGAAAACACCGTGGTGCATGAAAACGGCGGCGCCCGGCAGTTTGACGCCATGTGGGTTTCCTCCCTGTGCGATTCCACGGCCAAGGGCAAGCCGGATATTGAACTGGTGGATATGACCAGCCGGTTCCGGACCATTGACGATATTATGGAAGTGACCACCAAGCCCATCATCTTTGACGGGGATACCGGCGGGCTGACGGAGCACTTTGTCTATACCGTGCGCTCCCTGGAGCGGATGGGCGTGTCCATGGTGATCATTGAGGACAAGACCGGCCTGAAGAAGAATTCCCTCTTCGGCACGGAGGTCGTCCAGACCCAGGACAGCATTGAGAACTTCTGTGAAAAGATCCGGGCGGGCAAGAAAGCCCAGCGGACGAAGGAGTTCATGATCTGCGCCCGGATTGAGAGCCTGATCCTGGAACAGGGCATGGAGGACGCGCTGGAACGGGCCTTCGCCTTTGCGGCGGCAGGCGCGGACGCCATCATGATCCACAGCCGGAAAAAGGATCCTTCCGAGATTCAGGAATTCATTGAAAAGTTCCGGGCCAAGGACAGCACAACGCCTATCGTCCTGGTTCCCACTTCCTTCAACTCCGTGACGGAAGAGGAATGGAAGGAGCGGGGCGCCAACATCATCATCTACGCAAACCAGCTGATGCGGGCGGAGGTACCCGCCATGCAGAAGGCCGCGGAAATGATCCTGCGAAACCACCGGGCGGAGGAATGCGACGCCATGCTGATGCCCTTCAAGGAGATTATCCGGCTGATTCCTGAGGAATAAAAAAAGGAGAGCGTGACGGAAGATGACGATGCAGCTAGCTTTATCCCGGAAGACCCGCCGCGCTTTGCTGTGCATTTACGGAGCGGCGCTGCTTTACTATATCGTAAAGCTGTGCTGGTACGCGGTTTATGCGGGCGCTACGCCGGATGAGGTGGCGCATCTGAGCTACCTGGCCGCGATGATCCGGAACCCCGCGCTGATTCCGGACTTCGCTTCCCTGCCGCTGTACGCGGAACTGTCACAGGCGGGCGGCCGGATGGTGCTTTCCCCGGCGGCCGGGGTGAACTACCTGGGGCACCCGTCCCTGTATTATCTGCTGATGACGCTGGCGGACGCGATCCGCTTCCAGGCGGACGGAACCGTTCTGGTGGAAATCCTGCGGCTGCGCATCATCAATATCGTGCTGACTTCCGCCGCCATGGTGCTGGTCTTTTATCTGGGGTGGCGGAGGCTGCAGAATCGGCGGCCGCTGGTTCACGCTCTGTACGCGGCGGCGGTTGTGACCCTGCCGGAGCTGGGCTATGTGGGTTCCGGCATCAGCAACGACAACCTGGCCTTCATCGGGTTTGTGATCTTTTTTGCCGGTCTGCTCCGCTATGACGAAGACCGGATGGACCTGAAAACCTATCTGCTGATCGGCGTTGGCTTCCTGCTGGGCGCCTTCTCCAAGCTGACCGCCGCCATGATCATGCTGATCATGCTGGTTGTGGTGCTGGTGATGAGCGTGATCCGGACAAAGAGCCTGAAACTGATCGCCAACCGGTATTTCCTGGCGATTCTCCCCTGCTTTCTCCTGTTCCTGGCGTATGAGCTGATCATCCACCGGCGGTACGGCGGCTGGCAGCCGACCCTGTTGCTGATCGCGCCGGAATTCTACGAAACCACCGTGTTTTATGTGGCGCCGGAGAACCGGGTGCCCATGTCCTTTTTCCAGTTCTTCAGCCATTTTGCCCTCGGCATTGCGCACAGCTGGTCCAGGGCTTACGGCCATAATGAACAGCTGAACACCCTGATGGACAACGGGATTCCCGGGCTGATCTTCTGGGTTCCGGTGGCGGCTGCGGTCATCGCGGCGGTGACCCAGCTGATCCGCCGGAAGTGTGATCGGTATACCCTGCCGGCGGTGCTCGGCTTTGCCGGAACGCTTGCCTGGCATCTCTGGTCCGGCTGGAGCGGATTCCGCGTCACCGGTTATGCCGGCGGAGCCCAGGCCCGGTATTACCTGTTCCTGATTGTTCCCTTCGCGCTTATTCTGTGCGAGCATTTCCCTCCCCTTTTCCGCACCCGGAAGGCAAAGATTGCCGGGACGGTGATCGCGCTGCTGCTGATTATCCTGTGGCTGGCGGGAGACGCTCCCCGCCTGCTGTTTATGCCGGGGCTTTCCCCGGCCTGATGCTTTTATTTCTGAAGATCCTGAAGGAGGAATACCCTATGAACAAACACACCGACATTCGTCAGAAGGCTTTGGCCTTGATGCTGGCGCTGTGTTTGCTGATGCCTGTATTTGCCGTGGCTGCTCAGCCCTGGCAGGAAACGGAAACACCCTACGGTGCGAAACTGCGGGCGGGCACGGTTTTCTATACAGATTCCGAATTGACCGAGGAACAGGGCACCCTGCTCATGGATGCTCAGGTGCTGGTGAATGAAATCCGCGGAAAAGCCGCCGCCATCTGCTATACCGCCAGCAAGGAAACGAAAAATGCCTGGGTTGAGGGCAAGAACCTGATTCTCCTGAACATCGCGACGCCCACGGATCTGAACGGACTGATCGGGAATGAGGACGTTGTCCTGATGCCGCCTGCTGCTCCGGAAACCACAGAGGAGCCGGATGAGCTTCCCGCGGAAGAACCCACAGAGCAACCGACAGAAGAACCGGCTGAGGAATCGACGGAAGAGCTGACAGAGACACCGGACGAAGAGAACATAGAAGAACCCACAGAAGAACCGGATGAAAAACCGACAGAGGATCCTTCAGAAGTAGAGTCCGCAGAAAAGTCCGATGAAGAATCTGCAGAGGAATTGCTGGAAGAGGGCTCGGCAGAAGAAGAAACGGGGAAACCTGCGGAAGGCTTTGCTGAGAATGTTTCAGCAGAACCTGTCGAAACGATCGCAGGGGAGCAACCGGAAGAGATCAATGAAGAACTCGCGGAAGAGCTTTCAGAAGAGACCGATGATACAGTTGAAGAATCAGTTCCTGAAGAAACAGATGAACCGGAACTGGAAGGGCATGCTTTCGGCAGCCTGGAAAGTGTAGAACAGGAAGAACAATACATCACAGAAGAAGAGCTTCATGTGCTGTCTGAAGAAGGCGTACAGCCGGAGACTTCTTCCATATATGTTATGGAGGAAGAACAGCTGGTTGCAGCGGTTTATCAGCATGAATCGGGTATTACTCTCCCGGATGTACGCAATCAGGGAGCTTTCGGTACCTGCTGGGCTTTTGCCGCGGTTGGTGCCATGGAAATCGACCTGATTAAGGACAAGCAGGCAGACTCTTCCATAGACCTGTCTGAGTTCTTCCTGGCATATTTTTCTGCGCATAACTATCCTTATCCCAAGGAAGGCGGTGAAGGCGACAGCGTCACAGCTGTCACGGAAGACAGCTATCTGAAGCTCGGCGGCCTGAGCTCACTGGCTTATCATATCCTTGCCAGTCTGATCGGTACCACAACGGAAGCTGATAATCCCTATCCTGCCAATAATGAGGCAGATAAACTGCCATCCAACTATACAGCAATCGCTGCCCAGATTACGGGCGCGTACAACATGAAGGCGTCCAATGCGGCTGATCTGAAGGAGCAAATTCAGACCCACGGGTCTGTCAGGGTCAGTGTCTGGATGCCCAGCGCTTCGGAGTTTGACGAAATAAAATCTGTGGGAAGCAACAAAGTGGGGTATAACAGTTCCACAGCTGCTCTTTACGGAACATATTCCAAAACCAATCACGATGTACTCCTGGTCGGCTGGGATGATAATTATTCAAAGAACAATTTCCTGTCCGGCCTGCAGCCGGAAAACAACGGTGCATGGAAAGCCCGAAACAGCTGGGGAACTGGAAGAAAAAATGGAGATGGCTATTTCTGGATTTCCTATGAAGATGTATCCATGAAGTCCGGTGGGGCCACTTCTTTTGACGCAGAAAATAAGGATATTGCTGATTTCTGCTATAGTTATGACAAATCGTATAATCCGACCTGGATAGTATCATATCCAAAACAGGCAGTGATCAAACAATCGTTCACGGTAGCAGCACAGGAGAAGCTCCAGTCTGTGGGTGTGGAAGTTTCCAGCGGAAACATGACGATCACCGCGGTTGTGCGGGTGAATGGCGAGGAAGTTGCCAGTGGCACGAGAGAAGCAAAACACAGCGGTTTTTATAACATCAAACTGAATAACGCTTACGTTGCTCAGCAGACTACTGATATGGAAGTGGAGGTTACCTGTACCGCATTGTCTTCCGACGATATGGTCTCGATTCCCTATCAGCACGGCGGCTCTGGGAAACTGAAGGCTGATGAGGACAATTATTATGATTACAAGTCCGATTACGGTGCCAGCGGAGGCTTTTTCCTCAACGGTGAACATGTGAATGGCGATTCCACCATTAAATTGTACACTAAAAAGAACTCCTCCAATAATCTTGTGAACAGCATTACCCTGAACAAGAAGGAAAAAGTCAGCATCAAATCAGGTGATTCCTTTGTGCTGACGGCTGATGTCCAACCGGCAAATGCTACGAATAGGACGCTCCAGTGGTACACTTCAGATGAATATGTCGCACGCCTGGTGGAGGATAAGGATGGCATTAAAGTGGTCGGTGCCGGAAAGGGCGGTACGGCTGTGATTACCGCCATGAGCACCAATGGCATCTACGCCAGCTGTACCGTCGAGGTTACTCCGCAAAGTGTTCCGGTGACTGCTATCAGGATTAAGAACTATACAAATGATGCCCATACCTTCACCATTAATGAGTCCACCGGTGGTGGGTTCAAAATCGGGGACAGGCTGATTCTGGAGGCGGAATTAACCCCCTGGAATACTACGCAGACTGACCTGACATGGACATCAAAAAATCCTTCCGTAATGTCTATTACCCGTGTGACAGATAATATATGTGAGGTGCTTGTCAGGAAGAACGGCTCAGCGCAGATTAGAGTTGAGAGTGGTGACAACAGCGCGGTTTCTGACTATATCGAGTTTACAGTTGATCTTCCGGTTCATGTCAGTAATGTTTATCTGAATTATATCAGTTACAGCCTTTGGGAAGGAGAAAGCGTGCAGTTGAAAGCGACGGTCCTTCCCACGGACGCGGATGACCAGTACTTGACCTGGACTTCCAGCAATCCAGCGGTGGCAGAAGTTACCGGAACCGGCTATGTGACTGCCAAAAAGGATGGTACTACTGTAATCACAGTCACTACCCGGGATGGCGGATTCACTTCTTCCTGTGATGTGCTGGTGGCGACAAGAGATCCTGTCGCGGCTTTTGTGTACCGGATGTACCGGGTCTGCCTGCTCCGGGAACCGGACGAGGGCGGACTGCAAACCTGGGTGAACGAGCTGAAGAGAGGAACCCGGACGGGCGCCGAGGTGGCATACGGGTTCTTTGACAGCGCCGAAATGCGGAATCGCAATCTTTCCAACGCGGATTTCGTGGAACGCTGCTATGAAGGCATTATGGGACGTTCTTCAGATTCGGCAGGCAAAAGCAGCTGGGTTAACGCGCTTGAGAATGGTAAGTCGAGAAAGGCGGTTATCAGCGGCTTTACCGGATCCCAGGAGTTCAAGGAGCTTTGTGCATACTACGGGATTAACACAGGCAGCTATCAGTCGGATGAACCCCGGGACAAAAACGACGGCATAACCGGTTTTGTCTGCCGCCTGTATACGAAGATGCTCGGCAGAACCTATGACCCGGACGGCCTGAATACCTGGTGCGGCAAAATCCTGTCCAATCCGACCAAGGAAAACGTGCTGAATGTGGCCCTGGACGGCTTCATGCACTCCCGGGAATTCCTGGACAAGAACCTGAGCGATATGGAGTTTGTAAAGGTGCTTTACCGGACCTTCCTGGGCCGGGAGTATGACGCCGCGGGCCTTGCGGACTGGACCGGAAGACTGGCTTCAGGCGTGAGCCGCGACCAGGTGGCCGCCGGATTTGCCTATTCGCAGGAGTTCGCGCAGATTATGGCGTCCTACGGATTGTAAGTTACTGTTTCCATACAGACCTGAGGTAAGGAGAGACAGGCTATGAAACTGATTATCCAGATTCCCTGCTACAACGAAGCCGAAACCCTGGAAATCGCCCTGAACGACCTGCCGAAGCACATTGACGGGATTGACACCATTGAGTATCTGATCATCAATGACGGTTCCCGGGATGACACGGTGGAAGTGGCCCGGCGCTGGGGCGTGCACTACGTGGTGCACTTCGGCAAGAACCGTGGCCTGGCCAAGGGCTTCATGGCCGGACTGGACGCCTGCCTGCGCAACGGCGCGGACATCATCGTCAACACCGACGCGGATAACCAGTACTGCGGCGCTGATATCGAAACCCTGGTCCGCCCGATCCTGGAAGGCAGGAGCGATATCGTGATCGGTTCCCGTCCGATTGACAAGACGGAGCATTTCTCTCCCCTCAAGAAAAAGCTGCAGCACCTGGGCTCCTGGGTAGTTCGCCGGGCCTCCAAGTCCGGCATTCCGGACGCGCCCAGCGGCTTCCGCGCTTTCAGCCGGGAGGCCGCGCTGCGCCTGAACGTGACAAACGAGTATACCTACACCCTGGAAACCATTGTGCAGGCCGGCCGGGAAAAAATCCCGATGGAGGCGGTGGATATCCGCACCAACGGCGAGCTTCGCCCTTCCCGCCTCTTCCACAGCATGTTCGGCTATATCAAGAAATCCATCCTGACGATCCTTCGCACCTATGTGCTGTATAAACCCCTGTCGTTCTTCACGATCCTGGGAAGCATTCCCTTCGCCATCGGCGTGATTCTCGGGATCCGGTTCCTGGTGTTTTTCTTCAGCGGCAATTCCGCCGGTCATATCCAGTCCCTGATCCTGGCCAGCACCCTGATCATGATGGGCTTCATGACCTGGGTGGTGGGCGTGTTGTCCGATACGATTTCCGCGGAGCGTAAGATCCTGGAGGACGTTCAGTACCATGCCCGCCGGGCCGATTACCAGACGGACAAAAAGCAGGATGACGCAGAAAAAACAGAAAGCAATTGACGGATTGCACTGTACATGAAAAAGAGCCATGAAGCATGAGGCATTTATAATCGTAAGGAAGTAATTTTCGGAAGACTGTGTATCGAAAAAGTCTTATGTCCGGATATGAGTGTGTGCCGGAACTGTCAAAGCGGAGATGTTCATCTGCTTCAGTGATCAAAATAACGTGTAAAGAGTCAAATCATTAACGGGGGAAAAGAAAATGAATCGACAGATGGATCGTACGATGAAGGAGCTTCGTCAGTTCCTGAATGATCATGCCAATGAAGAGATGTCCATGGAGGAAATCAACGCGCTTCTGGGTGCGCATATTAAGGAAATGAATGCCAGGAAGCCTGAAAAACTGACGGAAAAAACCGCTGAAACAGCCGATGATTTCATGGAGCTGGCTGAGGAAAAGCTGGAGGAAGGCGATGAGCTGGGAGCTCTGCGGCTGGCCAGGAAAGCGCTGAAGCTGGATCCGGACAATCTGGACGCGGAGTGGTTTGTGATCCGGTATGAAGAAAAAGACCCGGAAGTAACCCTCAGCAAGATCCGTACGGCGCTGGAGAGCGGAAAGGCGAACCTGGAAAAGCAGGGCTATTTTGATAAGGACAACATTGGCCATTTCTGGCAAATCTTTGAAACAAGGCCGTATATCCGGCTGAAGAACCAGTATGTCTTCTGCCTGGCGGCTGTTGGCAAACTGAAACTGGCCGCTCGCGAAGCGGAGGATATCATTTATCTGAATGAAGATGATAATACGGGCGTTCGCTTTCGCCTGATGCACCTGTATGCCGCGCTGGAGGACGCGAAAGCGGCTGAAAAACTGCTGAAGAAATACAGCGAGCATGATGAGGGACCGCTTCTGCTGGCGATGATCCTCCTGTACTATAAACTGGATGAAACAGATCAGGCGGAGAAATACCTTCGCCGTCTGACCAAAATCATCAAGGATACAAGGAACTTTGTCAGGGACGTTCTCGCCGGCAGAGAAGAACGGATATTATCCGAATTGGAACAGAAGGGCGGATATTGTCCGTTCTCCGAGGAAGAACTTGTGATGACATATGATGAAAACTCGTATGTGTATGATACGGTGCCTGTATTCTTCAGATGGATGGCAAAAGCGCTGAAGCTGTAAATAAACCCTTTTGTATTATCAGCAGTAGACATCGATCTTTACGATAGTAGGGATTTCATCGATTTTCCGGTCAGATAGCACACGGAAAAAGTGTTTGACCTTCCATTATCTCCATCATGCAACTATTCTGTTGCAATTTCTTCTTCTGCAACATGCCAGGGAAGAGAACATTTATACCAATTAGCGCGCGTGTTAAAGAATGCACTGGCTTCCTTAGTACTTCTGAAGCAACAAAAACCAACGTAGCTGTCTTTTGTTATACTACTAAAATAACGATCTGAAGCGTAAAAGGAATTCCAAGCCAATTAGAATTATGTGATTCTTGCTTGATTAGCTGGATTACTTTGGAATCGGATGCTCTGTTTTGTTCTGCTTTTATTCCAATATTTGTTCAGATGTTCAGATTGTGCTGATATATTATGAACCACAACGAAAAAATGTGCCTGTCCCTTTTCGGGAACAGGCATGGTTATTTGAGGATTTGATCCTTTGCTGCGTTTTATCCGTTACAGCACTGATTATTCAGCGCAGAAGTTCTGGCACCGATTTGTTGAGCAGACACTGATTCAATGCTCATACAGTTCATGAACGCCTTGTTTTTTATCTCTGTTACTCCATTCCCGATTATAACTCTCTGCAGTTTTTTGCAGTCCATAAAAGCTTCTGTAGGTATAATGTCCAAACTGCCGGACATATGCCGGCTGAACATTCACCCAGCATCCAATCCAACACCCGGTTCAGCGATATGTATATTTGATTCCATTATCAATACAGTATTGCTCTGCCACGGAACCCGGTCCGACAATCAGTGTCACTTTTTTCTGATCAAACGTACAATTGATTTCTGTAACACTGTCAGGGATTTTTACGGTTTTCAGATTCAGACAATTCTCAAATACTTTGTTTCTTATTTCTGCAACCCCTTCCTCGAAAACAACGCTTTTAAGCTTTTTACACCCTGTAAAAAGGCCTTCTGCAATGAATTCCACGCTGCCAGGGATCGTCACACTCTCCAGACTGATACAATCACTGAATGCACCTTCCATGATCATCTTCACACCCTCTTCGTGATTATTCCGGTTCGCGGGTACCGCGAATCCGGAGGTGTGGAAACTGTGGATCC